>Ga0307515_10012090_pt1 | contig 16278 bp, 13 predicted proteins | sample 17_EM_MG_FD_194513 | JGI IMG/M metagenome (GOLD analysis project Ga0307515, IMG submission 194513) | Populus trichocarpa ectomycorrhiza microbial communities from riparian zone in the Pacific Northwest, United States - 17_EM | ecosystem: Host-associated > Plants > Roots > Unclassified | place...
TTTTTTTTGGACCAAAAGGACACAAAGATAATTTTACCTAACCCAACATATAATTTACTATGGATTGAGATAAGTAAAACACCTTTACACCGACGCCACTTAATTTTTTAGATTTTTAGGTAATAATATGAGCTTGTGAGAATATTTTTTTCCTCAAGATGGTCGCAAAATTAGGCATGGGGCGAATCCAGAAAGCGATACATGCACCTACTGAAGTTCATTTCTAATGATATGTGGCACTGTGAAGCACGCAAACAATATTTTTCCCAGTTTTGATATACATTAGAATATGTTTTTAGGTAGTGTATAATATTATCATAGTGATTGTTTTTTAAAGTGTTTTTTATTTAAAAATATATTAAAATAATATATATTTTTTATTTTTTTAAATTTATTTTTGACATCAATGCATGAAAACAATAAAAAAACACATAAAAAAAGTGAATTTTTTTTTTTCAAATTTTAGCTAAAGCGTGACCCAACCACATAGCCAAACAGACTCTTAAGTTGTTATTGGAAAAGATAATGGCTACCTCTCCACTCTAACATAATTAAGAGATTGTTTGATATTGTGGTAACTTTGTTTAGATTTCGACGATCATTGGTCGCTGGAAAATTAGGGTTGAGAGTTTTCAACTTTAAAAATTTATTTTTCAACCTTTTTTTTTTTACAAAAAAAGCACCTACAAAACAACCTAGAGACCCGCATAAACCCCTTTATGCCTTCAAACAACCTAAAAACCAATCTAAAATAAAAAAAATCAACTCGAAACCCAAAAACTTCTTGATGTAAGATCCACCTTATCAATCAATTTTTAGGTGAAATAACACTCAAGATAAACTCCTTTCATCAAATTAAATAATTTGACACCAAAATTAATATTTTTTTGTGGCTATAATCGGTGTCAACTAAGAATTTGTATCTCTATCACTAGAATTTAGCCACTCTCTCCTATCTCAAATCAAGAACTAAAAATTAAAAAAATAAAGTTTTAGACTATAATTAAAATTTTAAAATATTGAGGAATTGAAAGTTTACAATTTAAAAAATAAAAGGCCCAAAGTGAACTTTTGATCTAATTTCAAAGTTGCAATTCATTTTTTCCACCTTTTTCACTCTGGTTCTCTTTCTCTCAATCTCAATCGTGGTCTTTCTAGGCAAATATAAATCAATTGACCTTTAATTAAGTCACAGCTTGTTTGTGATGGTAATAGCAATGACGGTTTAAAGTATTTTTCGTTTAGAAATGCATCAAAATAATATATATTTTTTATTTTTTAAAAATTATTTTTAACATCAGCACATCAAAACGATCTAAAAAAATATATAAAAAATTCATTTTATACAAAAAAAATAAATTTTAAAAGAACACGGTTTGCACTGCATTTCCAAACATGCTAGAAATCACCATAAGAAAAATTGATGACAAAAAAAAAGAGGAAAATTTAACACAGTGAAATGTTTCTTTGTAATGCAAAAGTTAACATAGTTATGCCACTCCTTTTAAAGTTTCTTGTAATTTGAGAACAATAAATTTGACTTAAAATTAATATCAAAACCAATCAGATACCTTTTTAATGATTATTAAGGACTAAAATCTGGAGCTTTAGAAATTGGAATGCTCAGCTTCAGATCCCCCATCATCAAAATTGAAAAAGAATAAATCTGTAGGTATATTAGACCCAAAAGAATCTGGGCCTCATAGCCTGAGCAGGGGATACAGGTCCAGTCCAATTACTTTACTAATGGATGGACAGACCGATAAAGCGCTAAAACAATTCTGGGATTTCAAGGGACACATGGGCATTGCATCTTTGCAAAGACAAGATTTTGTTGCTGCAACCGCCAAGTAGTATTTCAATAAAGACAAAATCAAATGAGAGGAGTAGGTGCGATTCTCCACAGGTTCTCAAATGGGATCTCTTTAAAATGCCCAACACATTCACTTTCAATTCAAAGTAAGTCCATTTAAACAAATAAATAAGTATATTTCTCATTTATTTCAATCATATTTCATGTTTTAAGTGATTCTAAATAAAGGGTTGTTGTTATTGGCGTGATTCAGGGAGTGTTTTTCTTGGAAGCATGGATGCATTATTATCATCAAATAGTAGCAATTCCTCTAGTTTGTTATTGCTATATGAAGAGAAACACAGGGATAGTAGTGGCTATCAAGTCAAGAATGTTAGAAAGATATGGACTTTCCCTCCTGTTTGTATGGGCAGGCGTTCTTGTAAAATTGCTGGCAGAAAGGTCCCTCCTTTTCTCTCCGTGTTGGGTTTTAGAGGGTTTCAAAAGCAAGTGCCTTATTAAATTGATTGAATATCACATGTTTGATGAAAAGCCTAAAACAGATTCTAATAGTATTAGTTTGATCTGTAAATTCTCAATCCTTTTCTTTTTAATTGTTACTTTAAAGTTTAAACCTCCGAAAATCCAATTTCACTGTATGACTATGAATGATATATGCTAGTAAAGTTTTTGTTCCTTCATCATTGGATGCGGCAATATCAATTAGGAAGGATCATTAACCGGTGAAAATGCAAAGTTACAAGGGGATTTTTGTTGTATTCTACCTTTAAGTTTATGAATGTGCCTCAAATGCAGGGAGCTCAAGATGCAAAGAAGGCAAAATTGTATTGTAGGATTGGGAAGGAAGTTGTATCTGCGTAAGTTGGTTGCTTCTAAATAGGCTGTGAATAAAACTTCACTTCAGAACATTTTCTGTGGTTTGTGATCATCGGGATTTGACCCAATTCTTATAATTATAGCCACTGCATTTCTTGCTTTCAGGGTGATGAAAAAATAAGAAGTTGTTTTAATTCTGTTTCTTGAAATGGATTGTAATCTATTGAGTGATGCAGTGTAAAGAAAGGCGGTCCAAATCCAGAATCAAATACAGCTCTGGCTGCTTTAATTGATAAATTCAAGGAGCTTGATGTACCCAAGGAAATTTTGGAGCGCAATATCAAGAGGGCTTCTGAGAAGGGACAAGAGGCTTTCATTGAGAAAATTTATGAGGTTGGTATGATTATCATCAATCCTTTTATCAGGGGCTGCTAAGATTCAAAACATGCAGGAGGATTCTTTTAAGCCGGTCCTATTAGTTATTTCAATCTGATTTTCTTCAAATAAACTGCTCCTTCCACATTAGGTATATGGTCTCGGTGGAGTTAGTATTGTAGTGGAGGTCTCGACAGATAAAATAAAAAGATCCGTGGCAGTTATCAGAGAGGTGGTCAAGGACTATGGAGGAAAGATGGCAGATCCAGGATCTGTATTGTTCAAGTTTAGACGTGCCAGGGTTGTGAATATTAAAGTCACAGATGCTGATAGAGATCAGCTCCTTGGCATTGCATTAGATGCTGGTGCTGAGGATGTTATTGAACCTCCAACATATGAAGATGATTCTGATGAGGATAGGTCAGAAAGGTAATGCTCCCATCCTCCAATTTCATATAAAGATGCTTTTGAATCTGTAGATGCCACGCTTCAATTCTATTTTCACAAATTCTTGTCCCATCCTCAATGACTTCGTGCTGGAACTTGTTCTGGTAGTGGTTCTTAGTTGACCCTTTTCTGATGTAGAGCTTTAAAGATGATTGCTTCAGAGTTAGATTAAATGTTAAAAAATCATACAAGTTTCACAAATCTTTCAATTTCTAGATTATTGATACAAATGTACAAATATTCTATGACGTGTTGATTTCAAAGCCTTTAACAAAAAGAAGAAACAAGTTATTAATTCTGTAGATGATCACTTGGTGCATTGTAGACAAGTTGTAAGAAGTCCTTGTGTAAGTAAAATGGATTTTTGAGCATCTGATATGTATGATATGATGAAGTAGCCTTTCACACTCATGGTGACATCTAGTTGCACGATGACATCATGTTGGAAACTTTACAAAATTTTTCATAAACTTGCATGCAAATTAAGTGAACACCAATCAAGCTCCTCCTCATGGACTTTCAAGGGAAACAAAGTTTGCTTCCTCTTGATTCCTAGCACTACCTATGAAATCATACCATGTAAGGCAAGTTACAAATAAGTATTTGCATGGTGATGGCTTTGAGCTTATGATGAGCCATCTTTTGCACTTCACAGATGTGTGGCTGGGTGAAAATAAGCCGTAGGCTAGCAATGAAAGGAACTGTTAAGACATCATGCAGGAAGCTTTATGAAAAGTTTGGCATAAAATGTATGTAAGCTAAACTAGCACCAGCCAAGGTCTTCCTTATCCAAGATTTCATAAGGGGGCAGTTCTTCTAGATTCCTAGATCTACCAAGGAAAGTCCATCCTCAACTGTATATTTATTAAAATGAACCTCTAATTTTCAGTTTGGAAAGTCTATGAACAAAAAAAGAGAAAAAAAGAGAGAAGAAAACAAATGCTTTGCTTGATGTGTGTTCAAAATTCCTGTTCTAGAAGCAGAAAATAAAATATTATGTGAGGAGAACCCAATAATTATTTATTTCTTTGTAATAGATACAAGATGCATTGCAAAAAGCCACAATTAAGTTAAACCATTCGATGGCTTTTACATTTATCTGGTATACACAAAATCTGATTGTGATGGTGTTCACCAGGCTAATGAGTTCTTTTAATAAACTATGTTTCTCAGGATATGCAAAGCCCTAATCATTTTCTGTTTTTCCTTTTTGATAGCTACTATAAAGTTGTCAGTCCAGCAGAGAACTATGCAGCAATATTGTCAAAATTACGCAATGAAGGAATAAGTTTTGAGACTGATAATGGCTCTGAGCTACTTCCCATAACACCTATTGAGGTATGTCCACAGTGTTGAAATGTTTTTTCTGTCTCTTCACCTCTCTGATTTTCCGTTCTTGGTATCGTTTCATTAACTTTATGGTTCAATGAATTGCCTAATGAGCATTTGATTATTTTTATGGTGTTTTTCACACACAAAGTGCCAAAGATTGCGAAACATGCTAGCAGCATAGCGATGGAATTCTTATCTTTATTTGTGTTTTAACGTTTTTTGTGCCTGTTCAATGCAAGCCTAATCTTCACTTGCATTTTTTTAATTAAATAAGTGATATTAGTGTTTGAATGGGTTTCAGGTAGATGATGAGGCAGTAGAGTTGAACAAAGTACTCATGTCTAAATTACTTGAACTTGATGATGTCGATGCTGTTTACACGGACCAGAAGTAATGAAATCCCTCACTGGGTTGTTTTCTCAGTTTTTTATTTGAAGTCTTAATAGTGCAGGACAGCCTTTATGGATCTGGTCCGCTCACATGATACAAGGCTTATTTTGTCCACCAACTCCATGGAAAGGTTGTAGCTGTTGCAGGAGAGTGGCAGGTTTTATAATTGATTTCCATCTTATAGATTATTTGATTACCAAATTGATTAGAACAGTAGCCCCACATTTGTTTCCCCACGCTCAATCTTTCTGCAACAACAATGTAAAGCATATTCTGTGATGTGACCGTAAGCCTGGTTTTGGGAACCCGGCAATAACAGCTGTTTTGTCAAACCCCAGTTTCTAGAATCAGGCCCGTTCCTTCTACGCTTGAGCTGAGCAACTTGTGCCAGGGCTAAACTAAGAAAACTTTGTCATGTCTACTAGTTTCATACATGATGATTTGCTAGTTCCATGTTTTAACTTCCTGACATGAATCCTCTGAACTCAGATATTCCTGTCACTGGATTGTACCAAAACATCCCTTTCTTGAGAGAGAACCATTTCCTTCTCATCCTTTTCTATCTAATTGTTCAATTCGGCTCCATTTAAATGTGATTCTATGCTCTTTTCCTTCCTATTTCGCAGTATGTTTAAAGGAACTGTTTTCACTCCTAGATTTCCTTACGGAGAAAGCATTCTCTGATGCATATGTTTGTACAAAAGAACTGTTGGCTATGCTAAGGTAACATTTCAACATGGGATGTAATTTTAATTTTACAGACAAATCAAGATACATGTTATTTATAAAAGATGGACAAGCCAACAAAAAATCACACCCGAATACCAACAACAACAACACAACTGCAACAACAAGAGACAAGGAGCACCATATGCAACACAAACCAGCGATATTCGATCATGGGTTAGTTATCTATTAATCCTTGCATGTGTATTAACATTCTGCTGGTGCAAATCTTAAGCAGCGTTGAACTGGTGATAAATCATGAGGCATGATAAATCACACAACCCCAATTGATTAATGATTTTATTTCTTTGGCACCCAGCATCCATGTAATCCATATGGTAGACCGTAAGGGAACTTTCCTCTTGCAATCTCTTCAAATGTTGATCCATCTAATAACAGTGCATATCCATCTCCATTTTTCTCACTGATCATGGAGATCACCACACCTGCGACCCATTTACATATAATTAGTATGTACTTCGTAATTAAATGCTTGTTTGGGGTTGCGGTTTAACATGTTTTTTATAAAAATTTGATTTTTTTTATTTTAAATTAAAGTTTTTAATATTTTTAGATCATTTAACGTGCTGATATCAAAAATAAATTTTAAAAAAATAAAATAAAATTATTTTAATGTATTTCTAAACGAAAAATAATTTGAAAAATAATGAGTATTACATTCTTAAACACTCTAAACACCCCTAAGAAGAAGATACGGTTGTGAAGTAATTGGAAAGTTAATTAATTATCAATCGATGATTGTTATGTTAACAAAAATCAACTTAAAAAAGGCAAATTCAGAAGTGATAAATAATATTGTAATTAGGGTTATAGGAAAAACAATTGCAAGTAGCTTGACTGAAGAAGAGTCTAACTCCTTGTAAAATCAATACATTTCTTAATATGGCATAAAGAAAACAAGTTTTCAGTTAGGGTTTTGAATGGTTTAGTTTAGCCAATTATGGAACTCATATTTCAGATCTCTCTCTCTCTCTCTCTCTCTCTTTTTTGAGAAAGAGTACGTACATACTCATAGTAACTAAAACGATTGATAATCAAGAAAAAAAGGAATTAAATAACATTTACTCACCATCATCCTCTTCTGTAGCACCTGGGCGAGCCACAAAAAATGGTTCCGAGGGCACAGCACCCTCTTCATACCAATTCTTTGCCTTCTTCTCGAGCAAGTCAATCTACAATATGACGAAGATTAACGTTAAAACTTTGAAAGAAATTGTCCCCTATAACCATTTACAAGAAATTGAAAAGCATTTTTTAATAACCATTTGGTAGAAACTGAAAAGTCAAAGGCAATATATATGCTGGGTAACTAAACTGTACGCATGCATAGTAATTAATTAATATCAGTACTGGTCAAGACTTTTACCTTAGTGAGGGTGTTGGGGAAGTTACAAGGGCGTTGTGCTCCACAAGCATAAGCATATCTGTATTTTTTGCCCAAATATGCAGGGTTAATGCTGCACATGTCCATTCCTTTCCCATGCTCTTCTGGGTCCAGTGCTGCCTCCAATTTCCCATATGGACTCCCGTCCAAAGGAATTATGAACCTCCCGACCCTACGTGTATATATATATATATAGTATTCAAAAACAGCATTTTGATTTTTAAACAATGTTTATAGTTCCTAAACGTCATGCATGAGATGATCTTCCAAATTGAGAGCATTGAAAAAAGGCATAATTGTGGAGCAACATAAGCTTGGTTAGCTATCACAGATTCACAAGTGGATGATCCAGAAGAGGACAAACTAAATGAAGATATTGTTGTTTTTGATTTTGACGAACATGTCTTGTGTAGAATAATTAAGCATAATAAACATCATTGACAAAGAACTTAATGATAAAAAAGGGAGATTAATTAATTACGTACCTAGCATCTGGTAGGACATCTTCACCCATGAAAGACCGTAGATTTTGTAGACTGAGCTTCTCTAAGATTGTCGTGTCCGAATTATGCTCACAACAATCGGCAATGACGGCAGTCACTCTCCCATCTTCATCTTTCTCTTCATAAGCATTGATGAAATGGAATGTTACAAATAGAGGCACTTCCACACTAGCCACCTTAAAAAATTCGAAACAAACAAAACCAAATCCACCCATAAATTAAATTACAATGTAATTAGTCCTCATCCTAATAATTAATAATGATGATCGATGATGTAAGTGGACTTACAATCTTGCCACTAGCTTTACACATAACATGCATAAACCCTTTGGAATCCGGGTGCCACTCAAACTTGTACAAAGGTGTGGGCTCAGCTCTTAGCAAATTTTGTGCACAGTATCTCAACGGCATTTCTGGCACTATCACATAGTGTTCAGTAACCGGAAACGAGTGGACCCATCCCGGAGCAGGACCTCCACGACAATCCACCCGTCCGATTACTTTCCTCTCGTTACTTCCAGGCTCCATCCTCACCACCAAGTATCCGGGCCTGAACAAATCAGGCAACAAGGTTAAGAACTCAGTGTCTGTCACTATTGGATGTGCCGAATGTATTAGACCCCCTAGTGAATCGCTATATTCAAATTTCCCTAACGTGTCCAAGGTGTTTGGATCAACAACTATTGACCCTTTCTGTGTTTCAGTTAGGCAAACAACACGTCCATCACCGAGCTTGACCACGCCAGTGTTAGCGTTATCGGTCAATGACGCTCCGGAGAATAGGTTAACTAGTTCCCCTACGTAGGACAGGAAATTGTCAGGCTTTGGGACCTCAGAAAATTCACGGTAACATAGTTTGTTATTCGTCTTTGCCGCCTTGTAAGCCTCCGATTCGATTTGGCGGTGGGCGGCGATTAATCGACCATTTTCAAAGTGGAGTCTGACTAATGTGGCATAGCCATCGAAAAGGTGCCGGAAGTTGTAGTCCCCTACGTGCCACATGCCCGGACCATTTCTAAGATACGTTCCACTCTGCATGAAATCAAAGTCAGGTGATTAACCAACACCAATTAAATAAAAAATCTATTTATTTATTTAAACGATCTAGGTGGTGCCCAATGGTAAAAACTTGGAACTAAGAGGTTTGCTTCCTCTGTGGTTGCTCATATGATGGCCACTGGAGGCTTACATGATCGTTAACTTCAGGGCCCGTGGGATTAGTCGAGGTGCGCGCAAGCTGGCCCGGACACCCACGTTAAACTAAAAAAAAATCTATTTATTTATTTTTTTCTAAAACAGTAGTATGAAATATGCTATATGGATGCGTACTAGCCAGATCTTACATCTGATTATGGCACAAGGAATATTTCAGAACCATACTATATAAATAAAACAATTATTATGAAACGAATAAAACAAGGAATATTCTTTGTTCTTTCCTCCCAAATCCTGGACCCCTGACATGATAAAACTATATGCAGCTCTTCAAACTATGCGGAAAAATGAACAAAATAATCACAACCTAACAAAAGCATTCAATGTTTTCGTGTCATGTAATTGAAAGTACAAACATGTAAGACATAATAAGAAAGGATAAAAAAGTAAATGGAAATTCTGTTGGATCTTTCAATGTACACTTTCATCAACTTTCAAACTTGCTGCAACTTCAAAACATAATTAAATTAATCCGCATCTGAATCAAGTTCATAAAGATACCTAAACAAACCATATAGGACTTATTGATGTGTGTTGTTTTCCTTTAAAAAATTCTCAATGCAAGTTTTCTTGTCTTTTTTTATGGCTATTGCCTAAATAGCCACGTTTTTTTAATAAAATCAAAGATTATATATATAAAAAAGATACCTAAACAAATTAGGATGGAAAAAAGAAGTGTAAACCTAGATAATTGTAAGAAAAAAAAAACTATAAGAATACCCTTAAATTTATTTATTTTATTATTTTTTGGATGAATACTCTAACCACACATGAATATCGTATATCCCTTAATTCATAAGGCGGTGTACAAATCAAGTAGTTAATCTCTACTAGCGCATGGAAAATTAAGTGCAATATTTTACATACCAACCACAGTGGAATTTCTCCTTGAACATCAAGCTCTCCTTCGTATCTTTCTTGCTGGACACTTGTCCATGCAACATGATTCCGGTCACCAGCAAGTTCCTTCTCCAGTGATGGAAACACAGTTGGTGCTTGGGTTGCAACTTTCGGGACCATTGAGTCCCGAGGGTCACGTTTTCTTGCAAAAGTACCCTTGCCTAGGGAAAACCCTTCTCTTCTGCTCTCAAATTTATCAGAAACCATTGCATTTGATGGTGAAATAGAGCGACCAATACTAGCGGAAAATGCCAAGGAAGCCATGAAACTAGTTAACCAATATGAAGAGAGTGAATGATTTAATGTGGTAAGATGATTCTTGAGAGAGCTAGAGCTCTAGAATGACATGTATTTATAGTAACACACTGAGGGACATACGAAGTTGGAGAGACATTGAGAATTCATATTGGAATCTTATCAGTGGAATTTCTCCCCACTAGAGGACAATATTGCTTACGTTATTTGTACTTTTAATTAAGAGAAATTAATCTTGTGTGAGCATACTCCATGTTTAGGAAAAAAAGATGCTCATGGCATGTATGTCCAAGCTCGGTGATTGCTTCAACATATGTTCAAATCTTCTCAATTGAAGTGACGCACACTTTGGTATTGTGATTTTCTTCTGTTTTTTTTTTTTTTTTTCATTTTTTCTTGATATATGGAAAGGTTGAACGACTTTTGAACTGTTCAATAAGTAAAGCCTTTTTTTATACTTGAATTTCCATTTCAGGGTTCGAATTTTATAAAATTTCTAAGTGAAAAATTCAAATTTTGATCATTGAATATCTTCTTGGAGAACAATTAACCATTTCTGTTTTTGATCCACATTGTGAGCAGGATTTTGTTTGGAGTAAACTAATTAGAAATGATTTTAAAATTAAATTACATGGATCTGATTAAGGATTGATGTATTTTCTAGCATATGGTTCTTGGCATATCTTTGTACCTAACATGTTTAGGTACTAAGCTTGTTTTGTTTGTTTGCTGATGCTTTTCTGTGGCTCTTTGTTATCCTTTTTCCATGTCTTGCATTATGGCATCATGCATGATGCTAGCTTATTTATAATTTTTTTTTATGGTAATCGATAGTATTATTAATATTATGTTAGCCACTTAGAAAATGAACATAAAAAAACTGATAATTTTTACAATATGAGATCATTAACAGAGTGAAAAAATAAAAAAAGTGCTGTCCTAAGAAAATAAATATCTGCAAAAACTGTTCCTATATCACCCACTAACAATTATCTCTGTCTTTTGTTATTTGTCCATTTACGAATATGCGTCCACACATCAGTTTTTGAGATTCTACAACTCTGAAGATATCTGGTAAGGAAAATAAAAATAAAAATACGCCCATCATCACCAAAAACGAAAGGGGATTGCTTTTGCCGCATCCTCTCTGTCTGTTGGCACGACATTCTTCTTCTTCCTTCTTCTTTTTTTTTTTTTCCTGAGTTGAATACCTAATTTATCCTTACTTAATCCACCCGTAGTTTATATTATTTCTAAGTCATCATTGTGATAGTTAAATAAACCTCCACCGGTCCTCCACTGCATGAACAGTAATATGAGAAATGGATATTGTTGTTATAAAAAGAAATTCTTAACCTTAAGTTATTAAATAAGATTTTAATGATAATTTTATATTACTCTTAACACACTTCTAAAATGAAAGTTTTTTGCACTTGAAACTTGTAAAGACTCATCTTACATTGTACTTAATTTTTATTAATTAGAATGAAGGTAGTGAGATTTGAATTTGTAACCACTTGATTGTACTTAATTTTTACTCTTAACATACTCCTAAAATGAAAGTTCTTTGAACTTGAAACTTGTACAGACTCACCTTATATTGTACTTAATTTTTATTAATTAGAATGAAGGTAGTGAGATTTGAACTTGTAATCACTTGATCAACAAACTCTAATACCTGGTCAAAAAACTATCTCAACTCAAAAAGAGTGTAAAAACTCACCTGCCAAATCAACTAGCCTAAAAAATAGATGACGCTGAAGCGCGTGACTTTTACCCAGCCATCGAGGAAAGTGTCAGGCCTAAATGAGTAGGAGGTTGCTGCAAAACCCGGGGCGCGAGCTCGGATTTAGTGAATATCAGTGCAAATCTTGGTGATAGTAACAAATATTTAAATGAGAACTTTGAAGGTAAAAAAGGGGGAATGTTTCATGTGAATGACACTTGCACATGGTCTAGTAGATCCTAAGATATGGGGGAACTCGCTTGACAACCCGTTTTGTGCGCGAGTTTTGGAAGGGAATCAGGTTAAAATTCTTCAACTGGGACATGCCGGCTGACAACATCGTTAGGGAGTCTGGAGACATAGGCGAGGGCCTCAGGAAGAGTTATATTTTCTGTTTAACAACCCACTCACCCTAGAAATGACTTAGTCGGAGGTCAGGTCCAGCGGCTGCAAGAGCATCGCACGTCGCGTGGTGCGGTGCGCCCTTGAAAATCTAGAGGATCGAGTGCCTCCCATACCCAATCGTAATCATAACCACATCAGGTCTCCAAGGTGAATAACCTTTGGTCAATGGAACGATGTAAGTAAGGGAAGTTGGCAAAATAGATTCGTAACCTCAGGAAAAAGATTGGCTCTGAGGGCTAGGTTCGGGGGTTCCAATCTTGAACCCGTCGGATGCTAGTGAACTGCTCGAGCTGCTCATATGGCGAGAGTGGGTCGTCGCGTGCCGGCCAGGGGACGACCCCTTCAGGGGCCTTCCCCAGGTTTTGAATAGTTGACTCAGAACTGGTACAGATAAGAGGAATCTAACTGTTTAATTAAAATAAAGCATTGCGATGGTTCTTGCCCAGTGCTCTGAATGTCAAAGAATCATCTCAAACCAATAGTTTAAACTGTTAGGTAAGGTCTCAGGAATAATTTTATATTACTCTCTAACAGTTGTGTTGTGGTTGCTATGATATACTACGATTTATTATGTTATATTTGTAAATATTTAAGATAGTTAAATAGTTTTAGTTCAATTATTTTTATGTGCTTTAGAGATATAAAATGACTAATAAATACTATAGCATAACTACAAATATTCTAAAAATATATTTTATTTATATTAAATGAACCTCATATGCTTTTATAAGAGTGATTCTTAAGTTTAAAAAAATAAAAAAATAAACTATATAGAATGATAATATATATAGACACATTGTTAAGTAAATACAATGATATAAAATAATCTTGAACTAGAATTATGTAAAGCACTAGCATCTTATAATATGTATAACTAAAAAAAATAATGGAGAAATTTATCATTTAATTAAATAAAAAAACAAAACCTGTAATAAATCAGATAAACTCTACTTTGTTTAAAAAACAAATCAGTTTTATTTCAAATTAGCACATGCTTTGGTTTCAAAGCAAAGCAAAATATATATTAACCAAATTCTGTTTTTAGATATAAAAAAAAACCCAATTAAAATCAACTATGCTTTATAGTTTAAAAGTAAAACAATATTAAAAATTCATTTTGGAATATGATTAACCGTGTGCGTGAACGTGATTGACCGAATTCCCAAACAAACACTAAACGATCATTATCATATCCATTAAAAAAAGCACAACCAACAATTTTTTGAACGTTCAACATCACATAATTAAAAAAATCCAAAAAACTTAATTCCACAATGGTCCAACCATCACCTTTCACCATACTCCATCATCACAAGAGCAACCGCAGCAAAACCCAACGTAGACCTCAGACTGCAAATCGGCAAGTGAAATCCATATCATGAAAACCAATTACGCCAATCTTTCACTCCAATCCTTACGACAATAGACAAAAAAGGCTGTTCCAATAGCCTCCCCCGGCCAAAACATAAAATACTTAAGTCCATGCCATGTATTTCTTCTGTCCTAGTTATACAAAGCCTTTGTAGTTAGTGCCGATAATTGCATGCCCAACTACTGATTCCATATCTTTTGAAGCTGTGTTATATCTATGTGTAGCTGTTCCTTTTTCTCGTCTAGTTCAACACATAGTTTGGTTGTTTGCATTGTTGATTTCTTGTTTCTTTCTGCTAGTTGCTGCAATTCTAGCTGTTAATTTGGCACTGTGTACCTACTTCCTCTAGCTTTGTGTTCCTTCACTCATAAAATTAATTTTTTCCGGTCTATCAAACAAAAAAAGGTTGCATGTCCAATATATCCACCTTCTATCCTCAATATACATAAATTGAAAGACCAAATTACAGTACCTTAGACCTCTAGCTACATATAGCTCAGTTTCATTCTAATTTTCGTTGTTTTTACGTAGCATAGGAGACAGTGGCCAGCTGCTAAACCAATTCATATGGGTCAATTCTCTCTGGGTTCCATTTAACTGCTATAAGTTCCTTTTATTTTATCCAGGGTGAGGATGGGGATACGGGATTTTGCACAATAATTATTAGTAATGACATTCCATCAATTTATATGATCAGCACTTATATATATATATATATATATATATATATATATATATATATATATATATATATATATATTGTTGGAGTGCCATTATAAATTATATGAGTGATATCATCGTCGCAAGATGGGCCAGGGAGGAGACTCAACCGTGGGGTGCACTCATTGTTTCATAATAATTAGCTGTTTTGTCATGTTTATTTCCAGAATCCAAGTCGAAATAAATGATAACTTCAACTTGCACTATTTTTTTCTTAATTTTTTTACAACTTATAGCCAATGGCTCAATGGCAAAGAAGAGCGATTTGATCTAGCTTATCTTTTAAGCAGATCAAACATTGTTAATTAATTACATCCAGGCCATAAGGTTAACGATACAATAATAATTTATATTTCGAACAAAATTCTTTGAAGTCATATAGAAAATGTTAGTTTTTGCCGGATTATAATATTTCTTTCAAAAATTAGTTTGGTTAGAAATCTTGGGAGGCAATTTTAGGATATATTCCAATCGCATCAGTCACTCTAATCGTGACATATGGTCATTGTGTTCAGCAATATTGGTTCTGATGTATATATATAGCACACGTACAATTCACTAAAATTAATTTGAGCTGACAAAGTCTTGCTTAGAATGTGTGGGAACCGATAACGGACACTTCGAGTAATTTGAGAAAGCTGCAAGAAAATTCTGGAAACACCAAAATAATAAGCAGCTTGAGTAATGTAAAAAATTCTGTGTCCAAGCCTACATCAATCTGAACGACTGCCCAATTCAGCTAAAACAAGGGAAATTGAAAAGACAAAGTGAGAGAACCGGCAAGAAGAATTTAGAAACTAATTAATGTGGTATCCGACCGTCCATGGTGGAGGTGAATCACAAGGTTGAGCAATTTGAATTCCGAAGATACAATGATGCTTTCCGATGAACAATTCAATGAGTTTAATTTGTCCACTCAAGTTTCCTAGTCCATACCTGTTTTAGGAAAGTGGGGAGCCCCCCATTTGCAACTTTACTATATACTATTACCTTAATTAGAGGACTTGTTCGACTGTATATAATTAATATTATGCTATCTGGGTCCATATGTTTGCCACCCATTTTCATTTTACGCACAAAGAATTAATAATCTATCTTTTCTCAAACGGAAACACAAGTCTCAAATTATTTATATTATGTTTTTAATTATTTATATTATGTGTTTAACATTTCAATTGAAACTACTTCTATCTATTTTTCAATTACTGTAGACTTATTGATTACTTTTTTCTTCCATCTTTTTTTTTTTGCATAACCATAGTTTTTTGTTTTTTAGTTCAGTCCTTTCACAATTATCTTGGTTGAGAATTAACTTTATAGTCTGATTAAATTAACTTAATATCGGGTCTCATAGTGTTAGACAAACATCTTGATGGTCGGGTGACACTCGATTTGCAAAAATTAGTTTGGGTTTTTTGTTAGACAAATGATTAGAAATAGATGGACTTGGATTGAGTTTGGCTTTGAAAAAAAACTCTTTTATGTTACAAAGAGGAAGCATGCACAAGGATCTAAAAAGAAGAGAGAAAGAAGAGAGGAAAAAGAAAGAAAAAAAAACTGATGGCTGGAGATACTCTAGAGGTTCATAGGGTAGACATGTTGTCTTAATAGAATGCTTATTACACCAAAATTCCAATGACATCAATGAAAGGGTAATTATAAGGATGGAGGAGCCCACAAGCGATGCTTTAATGCAACAACTTCTCTCGTATATTGGTGTATGTGTTGCACAAGCCAAAGCCTTCTCTTCCCTCTTATATTCAATTTAGTCTATGAATCTATAATGATTCTTTAATTGAGTCCTGATTCTCAATTTACCTAAGAGCAAATCCTTTTCTTTTAATTTTGTCGATGTTTTCTAATAAATCTCCAATTTAG
>Ga0307515_10012091_pt1 | contig 16278 bp, 14 predicted proteins | sample 17_EM_MG_FD_194513 | JGI IMG/M metagenome (GOLD analysis project Ga0307515, IMG submission 194513) | Populus trichocarpa ectomycorrhiza microbial communities from riparian zone in the Pacific Northwest, United States - 17_EM | ecosystem: Host-associated > Plants > Roots > Unclassified | place...
CATCCTAACAATTTTTTTAATAAAGAAAGAAAGAGGAGAAGTAATGGACTCTCTATAGACAAAGAAAAGGGATTAAATTAAATTAGGGTTCATAAACATGGAAATAAATCCAATCAAAGTTGAATTTACAAACTTAATGCATGAACATGACATGAAATCCATCATCAAAGTCCAAAGTTCTTTAGCAACTTCAATAAGAAATTAAAAAAAAAAGAACATTTATATTATTGCAAAATAGAAATCATAGAGAAGTTGTAACAAAATGGTATTCCTTTGCCTCTTCCCTTGTCAACATCAAACACCAACTCTCTCACACTCTTACTGGATCTAAGAAATGGCAACTTGTTAGCCCCTGGTAAGTGACCAAAAGATAGATCTGGGCCATCTGGCACCTTCCTTCCCACCTACCCACCCCCGTAAAATACATGCAAAAAGACAAGTAGACAAGTACACCATGCCAAGTCTCTCCCCTGTGTAAGACACCATTTCCCCTTCAACACCCTCACCAACTCCATGAAAATTTGTACGTTGGACAAAAACTTTTTTTTTTCTTTTTTGTCTATTTTCAAGGAATATTCAAATCCCATCAACTCGCAAATTATTAACTAAATACTAAAAGATACAGTTAAATTATTGAAATCACACTCATAAAATATTATTTATTATAATATTATTTTGTATTTTTTTTTAATTTAACCCTTCATCATTTATTTTTCTAGTTAAATCAATACAGCCACGTCACACCCCATGAAATACAATTAATTAGAATAGTATTTTATGTTTTTTATTCTTTTTTCAATTTAACTCTTTAATAACCTATTTATTTATTTATTTTATTTTATTTTATCATTTAGGTTGTTTTAGAAATTATGCTTTGCAAAAAATTTATTTTTTTTCTATTGACATAATTTTATTTATTTTTAATGTTGAGATGACAATATATTGAATCAACTTAGGTTAACTACCAAATCTATTATCCTTGTTATAAGACCGTGATAACCTCATAAAAAAATTTAAATAAATTATGAATTTTAATTCTCAATCAATCACATGTTGAATAATAAAATAAAAATAATTAAAATAATAACTCGAGTGAACTTGGACTAATATGTCAAACCTGCAACTCAAGTCATGAGATAGAGATAATTTCATAGGAAAAAAATCAAAACAAACTATGAAGTACAATTTTCAATCAACTCAATATTGAAAAAAAAAAAACTCAAGTTAATTCAAATTAATATATTAAATTCATAACTTCAATTATAAAACCGAGATAAATCATAAAAACAAATTATGATACATATGATGTTTTGTTTTATGTTAAATAATAAATAATATTTAGATAACTAATAACCAAAATTCAATCAATATAATACAAATACAATAATAATTTAGCTGATAAATAATAATTATATTATAAATATAATAAGTCAATCTAGGATTCACATAGTCATCCCTGTTCGTAACCCTTTTCCCTTCTCCTATATATAAAACTCTTCTCAAAGATTCAGATCTTGTACTGCAGCTAGCCACCACCAACCCCTGAAAAACAAAGTTCCCCTCTTTCTTGCTAAACCTCATTCACCACCATGGCATCAAAACTAATCTTGTCATCACCAAACTCTCTCCTCCAAAATCCTAAACTCCAACACCACAACCATCATCTCCTCCTCAAACCCACCACCAATATGGCATCTTTCCCAAATTTAACCAATAAAGTTAAGGCCTTTTCAATCAAATGTGCAGCAACTACAGCAACCCCGCTTTCTCAAAGTCAAGATCTTGAAGAGAGAGTCTTTAATTTTGCTGCAGGGCCTGCTACTTTACCTGAGAAAGTCTTAAAAAAGGCTCAATCTGAGCTTTATAATTGGCATGGATCTGGGATGAGTGTAATGGAAATGAGCCATAGAGGGAAAGAATTTCTTTCTATTATTCAAAAGGCCGAGGCTGATCTCAGGGCCTTGTTGAATATTAGTGAAGATTACGCTGTTTTGTTTCTTCAAGGTGGTGCCACTACACAATTTGCAGCCATTCCATTGAATCTGGTGAAACCTGAAGATTCTGTTGATTATGTTGTTACTGGATCATGGGGAGATAAGGCCTTTAAGGAAGCTCAAAAGTACTCTAAACCAAAGGTGATCTGGTCAGGTAAATCTGAAAAGTATACAAAGATTCCATCTTTTGATAGTTTGGAGCGAACCCCAGATTCTAAATATTTGCATATTTGTGCTAATGAGACAATTCATGGTGTTGAATTTAAGGATTACCCTGATCCTAAAAATGGGATCCTGGTAGCTGATATGTCTTCAAACTTTTGTTCAAAACCTGTTGATGTTTCTAAGTTTGGTGTGATTTATGCTGGAGCTCAAAAGAATGTAGGCCCATCTGGGGTTACTATTGTGATAATTAGGAAAGATTTGATTGGTAATGCACAAGGGATTACTCCTGTGATGTTGGATTATAAGATCCATGCAGAGAATAATTCACTTTACAATACTCCACCTTGTTTTGGTATTTACATGTGTGGTCTAGTTTTTGACGATCTTTTGGCACAAGGTGGATTAAAGGAGGTTGAAAAGAGGAATAAGAAGAAAGGTGATTTGCTTTATAATACTATCGATGAAAGCAAGGGGTTCTATAGGTGTCCTGTTGACAAATCTGTGAGGTCATTGATGAATGTGCCTTTTACACTTGAGAAGTCGGAATTGGAGGCTGAGTTCATCAAAGAAGCTGCTAAGGAGAAGATGATTCAGCTCAAAGGGCATAGGTCAGTGGGAGGAATGAGAGCTAGCATTTATAATGCAATGCCTTTGGCTGGTGTTGAAAAGCTGGTTGCTTTCATGAAGGATTTCCAGGCAAGGCATGCTTGAGTCTTTATTGATTGGATGATTGAACCCCAACATGGTGTTTTCAAGTTTTGAGACTTTGAATGCCTCCTATGAATGATTATTCTCAGAGATATGTAACAATATGGTCTTGTGTTGTTTCCTTTATGTTTGGTTTGATCTCAGTGGTTGTTACAGTTGGGAATTGATGCAGTTTTATAGGCTGTTCTTATGGTCATGTTAGTCAGTGTCAAGCTCAATTTAGCGAGATCATATAGTATCTTTTATGTGTTTTCATTTCATTCCGCAGATTATTTTTTAATGCAATGCAATGGAGCCTAATAAATGATGATATTACTTGGCTTTTGACATTTGAGTGCACATCTACCAAACCTGTTTTGGTAAAATGGAAATAGAGAACGAAAACATGATGTCTTAACCTTCTGCAGAAGATAATTGTTCAAAATGCAATTCGATATTCGAGTGTTTGAAATGGAGCCTGGAGGAGATAATGACCTGGAACTTGAGCACAGCATGCACCCATTGAACGAGTCACATGTTCGGTTTGATATCTGTGCTATCATTCATCATTGAGGCCAGTTCCGCAATTAAAACTAGATCCTCTAATCGTGTAGATACAAGATCACATGTTGAATTGCCTCTTTACAATCCGAGGGTGAATTATTTTAATTGTTTTGGAAGCGCAGCCAGCCTGACGAAGTCCCTCTTCCGTTGTATCTCGAACAGTTGCTCCACCCTCAAATTGGTATTCACAAAAATTGTGTCTGTGATTTTAAACCGAGCTCCTTAGCACCCAGATGAATAAATTGGCATCTCCATGGATAATAGATATGAAGGTGGCGCAGTTGTCAGTCGAACGATAATACAATAATAATGTTGTTGTTGGTTGTTTTTTAAAGTGTTTTTTATTTAAAAATATATTAAAATAATATTTTTTTTATTTTTAAAAATTTATTTTTGATATCAGTTCATTAAAATATCTAAAATCAATAAAAAAAATTAATTTAAAGTAAAAATTATATAAAAACAGAATAGATATCCACAGCTTGAATCTTAGCATAGGCCAGAACCTTGAACCCGCTTATTTCGCGTGGTGTCCCCCCATTGAAGTGGAGAATGACATCTTGCTTAATGCTACTGGAGTGCATAATTATCTCCAGCCCACCAACTCAGCGACCGACAGTCCTCAGTCGCACCACGAAAACCATGTATAAACTATAAACTTATAATATCTTGGGAGTTTATTTTGTATTTTAAAAGTATTTAAAAAAAATTATTTTATTTTATTTTTTATATTATATTGATGTTAAAAATAATTTTAAAAAAATAAAAAATATATTATTTTAATATATTTCCGAATATTAATCAAAATCTAATTTATTTCTTCTCTCCTTTTGAACACCATGGCTAATTTCCTCTTCTTTTTCAATCAATCTCCAGCAAGCCCACACCAAATTTCACCCAAAAATCACTAGCCACCATGGTGAACTTTTGATTTCATGTACGAGCAAGAGTGGAAAGAATAACAATAGTGGCATCATCCTCTCAATCTTCACAGATTCACCAAATCCCAATTGCAAATCGCCGCTATTTCAAACCTGTTCTTCATAGCAGATCTTGTTGCTTTAACAATCAAATCCTATTATCTTGACTAACCCACTTCGCACTTTTTGTTGTCCTCTAAAAAGACAAGCATAGACGAGGAAATTTGAATGCGTGTACGAGGCATGATTATATTGGGATAAGAAAGAGAATGCAGAAGATCCTTTCAAGTTTGAAAAATTAACAACGAAAAGGAATGAAGTTTTTCAAGAAAGTGCAGCGGAACCTTTTTTCAAAACAGTGTAAAACATGACAGCCATGAATCTGTGTATCAAACACATTCTCCAAATAGTGGCAGAATCTCTGCATTGAAACAAAAACGCAATTTCGTGTTCCTCAATTACTGTTCTTGCATATTAGTTTCGAAACATGCTTTCACCTATACAATGAATAATAAAAAATGGAAGAAGAAAAGTATAGCAGGGGGGAGTTTTTTGCCTGCCTAGCTTCATGACAGACCATCCGGAAAGCATAGCTGGGTACTGACAAGATGTGGTTCCTCCCTCTCTTGATACTTGACGTGTGTCATTTTCTTGTAGCTGTTCTTTTACAATATCTAAACAGTATTGTTGCAAAAAAAATAGCTGTGCACAAAAAGAATACATGATCCAGCCACGGTAACATCTCTGCTATGAATTGAATCTGCTGGCGAGCAGCCGCCGCCACTTCACTTTGATAGCAGTTGTAGACAGTTCAGTCAAAGAACTGTGGGTGTCATTTCAGCTGTTATGAAAATGAGAATCTCGAGAAAAGAGACAGACCGGATCCCGGAGTGTCACTTGCTGGGCTTGGTGGAACATCAGTAGATGCACGGTATGCTTGACATTTTTGCACCTGATTTTGCAATCAAAAGTAGACAGCGAAATTTGATAAATTTGTCCTTGGGAGTGAAGAAACCCATGCTTTTATTTGATTGAACACATCATTGCCCAAGACAATCTTGTGAGCCAAGGTCACAACCAGAAAATGGACTTTCCTTGACACAAGGACCATGTGAGCAATGACTTGATTTGGTCAGCAAATGGCCTATGTAGTACTTGCACATCTAAATTCTAATATGGGTGGTTTTTCAACTACAGTAAAGCTTTCCCTTTTTTCATCAAAGAGAAACAGCGAACCAAAAGGTTTGCTTCTGGAGTAAAGTAATACACAACACACACAAACTTCACACACACACACACATATAAGGCAGCAAGGAATAAGCACTATTTATGGTGATTCTTACGTAACCATGTGCATTAAAAAAAACAAGAAGAAATTGGGTAGCTAGTTCATGTTCTTCACACAGGTGTCAAGACATCACAACATTACGCTTACTAATTCCTGGACCAAAACAGCATAACAATAAGCAGAACGAGAAATTTCACCTCTTCAGGACTAAATTGAAGAAGCATTGCCACAACAGGCAGGAGAGCTTCCACTTCTCCTGTTCAAATAAATTTAATAAAACTAAATCAATACCATTAAACTTCCTAACATCACTTGTGTCTCAATCATTCCATCAAAAGGAGAGAAGAAAATGAACAAATTTAGAATTTTGTGATTGATGACAATTCAGCCCAGGTACCTGTTTCAAGAAGCTTCAAGATGACATTTTTTAGATATGTCAAATCTACACCGTCTCTTTTCTGCGTTCTTTCCATGTTGCGAAGCTCAGTCTTCAACATTGCTTCCTGCACATCAAGTTAAAAACATTCCATAATAATAGTAGTAACAACAAACAGTTATCACAACAAGAAACAAAATCATGACCCAGCATATCCTAGCATGATACCCAAGTATTTTCACTACACATATTCTCCTTTTCACTAATCATTTTGGCTTATCCAATCAACAAGGTTTAAGTGCTACTTACTAAGAATTGAGTGACAAACACTTCCTACTTAACATTCAGTTTTATTTGGGGTCGCATTCACTGAATATCATAAGCTATATAATCTTGTCTTTCTGACAATAAGAAACAACTTAGTTTTTGCATCTTTCCAAGTAACTTTTGCTTTTAGTCAGAGTGCTCATTTGTTGTGGTGGGCAAAATCTCACCACTGATTGAATTTTCAGCATACCAAGAATCTTAGCAAGCTCCGTAAATCTTTTCTAGTGTAACTTCTCATAAATGCTTTAAATTATTCTTGTCACCAGACCATTCACCATCTCAATACTTTCACCTTGACCATACAGATTTCATAAAGAAATTTCTCAGCACATGTACCCAGTTAAATGAGCAAAATCAGACTTTTCAATACCTGTTGGCTGTGTAGACGATTCTCCCGTTCAAGTTCCTCAATCTCCTCCTAAATAGAAACAACTATCAGAAACTTCACCATATGATAATAATTGAAAAAATCCAGATTGGATATAACATACTTGAAGTGCCAAAATATGCCGCTGAGATTGTGCTAACTCTTCCTCTCTCTGAGCTTGTTGCCTTGCCAATAGCTGAAATTTAATAAGAGATTATTACAAAGCTATTTAGTGGGCACATTGAGTCCTGACAAGGGAAATGGGTGGGAAAAAAGGGCAAATGGCACATTGAATTGAACAAGAAGTGAATAATGGTATATGAAGAATAACATGATGATTCAAATATCTTGTTTAATCATCAACAAAATCATTACTACAAGTTATAGCTTATATTTTCCAGTTTATAGCTTATATTTTCCAGTCCTTCACACTTATTAACTGCGTAAATGACAAGAACAGGAAGATTGCTTTCCAGGTACCAGAAATGTACAAAATACATCACAACTACGCAAATTTCATATCCAAAGAAACAAAATAGTTAGAACTTTAAATGAGTTTCCCCAGGAAGTGTTCATTTTCATGAATAACTTGTGTGTTCACACTCGTGCTTTGAATAATCAAAGATATCAAACAGTATCCACAGAGGTTGCACAAAGAAACGCAAGCACCAGGTTCCATCTAAGAAACAACCCTTATGGGATAGGATAGTTTTCCTGTCTTCCTTGGGTGACATCCTTCTTTGGTATTCAATACAGACAATTGCAGTGGAGTGTCATGATATTCAGCAGGATTGCACTGCTCTTTTATGATATTCCTTTTGCTTTCATTTCATGGAGAACATTTTATTCTTCATCATGCTTTGGTAATTAATTTTGCTCTGTTTATATAATATTCTTTTATCTAGATGAATACCAAGCATGGTAAAGAGCAACTCGTCAAGAATGCTAGACTGCGATCATGAAAAAAAAAATGACTAGTAAAGAACACAAATGCAAGTAAATCATCACAAGTATTCAAATATATTAATCAATGTGTCCTCCAGGAATGTTTGAAATAAGCTTGTGCCTGTTCCAATGAAGTTTTACTCATGTCATGCTTGCCATGATATCACACTTAACAAGGTTATTGCATACAACAATAACAGTTCTAAGAAAAAGAAGCTTCTACCAGAATCTGCTGTTCTGCAATGGAGGTGCTTAGATTTGCTCCATCTTGTTTGTGCATGGCTGAAAACACCAATTCAAAAGGGATAGGTTAGAACCTAAACAACAAAAAATAATTGAAAACCTTCCCGTTATGAAAGAAAAGTACTACTTCTAACTAAAATGCGCGGAAAAGGCAAAGGAAATAACTGTATACCTGTGATGCTATCATCGCTATGATCAACCTGAGACACATGGTGAGATTACAAATTACATAACAAACCATTTCATCAGAAAAGGGCTAAGCTCTACATATATTGAAAGAAAAATAGACACATACACGGGGTCTTGATTCCATTGACTGATGAAGATTCCTGTTGGAGTCAACAAGTTTAGATATTTCTTTATCTTTCTCCTCCATCATTCTATCAGCAAGTTCCCGGAATGAATCATGCTCTTCCTACAATATATGAATCCAATTAATCAACAAAGAGAACGAATAAAGCTTACACCATGCCCCACCCCCCAACAACCACCGACACCCAACTGGAATAAAAGTTACCTTGAGTTTTTTATACTGTAGTTCGAGCTCTTCTAGTTCTCTCTGTATATCTTGTCCAGAAGGCACTTCTTTTTCTGCTTTCAGGGCTTCACATCTCACTGTCAATTTATCATTCCAAGTACAAATTTAATTCAAAGCTTAATCATATGCATCTTGTGAGGGCAAAGGAAACCATAGGAAGAAGCAGGGGAAAAGATTCTCAAATTAAAAATGGACATATTACATCGCCATGATTCTTCCAAATTCTGAAGGTTTATTTTCCATGTTTCTTTCTCTGATTGGAGATGAACATTGGCAGAATCAAGTTTTGTTTCTAAGCTCTTTATCTGCTGCATGGCATTGCTAAAAGCTGCATCTCTGAAACAGTTACAAAACTGAACAGTTTAAGAAAAGTCTTCACACTTGTATACAGCAAAAGAATGTTGCCGAATAACATTGAATACAAAACCAACAAAAAAAAAGGGATGGAGCAATTTTGTAATCAATCATGCCTATCAAGCATAAAGCAGCAGTTTGAAGGAACTGCATCCATTTCTGTGATTACACATTAAATAAACAATTACAACAGTCACACAAACTCACACAAATAGAAACAAAGCAGGGATTGAACAAAGGGAGATCCTATAATGAAGCTTTGAGCAACAGCTTACCTTATGGCAAGTTCTTTATCATGATTAGCCAATGCTTCCTGAAGATCTTGAAGAGCCTTGTCCCTTTCTACAGATGCCAATGATACTTCTGTCTCAGCTTCCTACAGAAAAAAAGCTTTATAATTTAATACCAGTCACCTCAAATTATACCCTCCATAATACTAATTGAAGAGAATCTTAGGCATGTACTTTCAGTGCTTCCTCAATAGCTTTAAGTTGTTCAGAGTCCATAGCCGCGGCTAGCTCTGCGTCCTTCTTCTGAAGAAGTGTATGAGCACGGACCTTATACGAGGAAAATTCACTTTCAAGGCGGTTGATCTGCAAGTATAATCAATGAAGTAATATAACAGAGGCCAGATACAAACATCAAAATCCATGCAACTTTATGTTACAGACAAGTTTGTCTCAGGAAAGTATAACTAATGTGATGATATTCCCACATGACATGTTTTGCTTTCTGAGTTCTGACTATTAACTAACTTGTGTTAAAAAGTCCAAATTCAGTCATCTCCCTCATGTATTACAAAAGTCCTACTAGCTGACTAGCTTACTAAGAAAGTCTAATGAAAAAACACTTGGTACCTCCTCTTTGACAGCCAATAGTTCAGCATCTTTTTTACTTAGCATCTGGCTTTGGACAGACACTTCTAATTCCAGTTGACCTGCCAGTTCACAAAGCATGAATATCCACTCAATCATCATGAAAGTAGATGAAATTAACCATAGCACTGAGATGTACTTTTCATTTTAGTTGCTTCAATTTCAGCACGTATGTAATTCCTCTCAGCTATTTCCAGCTTTGTTTTCAGTGCCTGGGAGGCAGCTTCCCAACTCTCCTTTTCTTTCTCCTGAAATCATAACAGTTGTGGAAATGAACTCAAGTATACATAAACGTGTGTGTGTATGAGTGTGCACCCAATACAAGTACTAGAGGAAGAAGGAATGTAGTCCTAAATAAATGACATTTTGCTCCATTCTGATAGTTCATGCACCACATCTTCTGATGGGTGCCTTGCACCCTGGGATAGCAATGGGAACTTAAATGAAGATTATCGGTGCTTTACTAGTCTACTTGTTCCATGGTCTCAACATAAGTAAAGGCATTTTGATCATATGTGCAACATCAAATTATGATATAAACAGGCCGACAAAGAAAGATGCAGAAACAATTTCGGGGAGGTTAAAGATCTAAGCCTAAGACATTTAGAACTCAATCAAGTTTACTATATGAGACATGAACAAGGGAAGACAATTTGGAGCAATCCATCATGAAGACCACTAACATTTTACTGGATTTCACACAAGAGGCTCAATGGTTCATGCTATGGCATTTAGGCAGGGAGGGGAATTAATCTTCAAGTTTCTTAATTACTCATCATAAATTTCAGTTCATACATGCTCGTGTTTTTGATGAGCAAGCTCTCCTTTCACACTTTCCAAAGCAGCTCTTAACCGTGCTGTCTCACCACTTGAGGCTGCATCCATCTCTGCAATCTTAGACTCTTTCTCTGCGACAAGAACCTGCAAAATATATCACTTCTTAGTGGAACTCATCTTTCTGAAAGCCTAGATAAAACTAGTGCATGTTACACATTTTAAGCCAGATGTGATCCCTTTGAATGGTGAGTTATCACATGTAAAATGTGAAGATAAAAAAACACAAGATCAATAACTCATTATATGCAGCTTCTCTTTGAATTCTGAAACGGAATTAAATAAATAAGAAACCATAAAAAGGAGAAGTCTCACCTGCAATTTGGATATAGTTTCAGCAGCCTTGTTCCTATCTGTCAAAGCATCAGCAATTTGGCCTTCCAAGTTCTCTATACTCTGATGAAAAAATATAAACAGGAATAAAGTTAAGACACACTTTGTACAAAATAATAGCACAAAGAAAACCATCCTATCTTTGTATTAAAAAAGAATTTATAGTCAAGGCATCTGAAACAAATTACTTTCTGATGTTTAGCAGAAAGCTCAGTCATTGAAGCATGTTTTTTTTCTTCTGCAGATTGTAGCATCCCTCGCATGTCTTCCAACATCTGAACATAATGCAAGTAAACGGGTTTTCAAAGCCTTGCTTTTAGCATAAGCAATCAAGCAAACATATAAGCATGTCTAACCAGTACCTGTTCTTTCTCTAAAAGCGTTTGTTGCAATGCCTCAAGAGCACTTTCTTTAGGTTGCAATGAACAGCGCAATTCCTCAATATTGTCACGGAGTCTGTACATCAATACATTTTTTTTTTTTGGAAATATTTAGAAAGTAAAATTGCATAATACTAAATGTAAATGTTTTCAAATATCAAAAGTAGAAAGTTGTGCTCTTTAATCCACTAATGGAAAGTTGTTGAATGAAATTTAATGCGGAAAGAAAGTCACGCTGGTTTCAGTCTAGCATAAAGATGCATTTATGGTGCCTAATAATTTCTATTGAAGGATAACAAGACGATCTGCAATGATCATGCAACAGAAGTTATTTATAATCCGTTTACAATATTCAAAATGTAATTGAACTTGGCTCAGAATGAGATGAATAGACACTCAGGAGAATTTGGGGGTCTTCAAGCAAGAGGTTGGATCAGCAAGGGCTAAAATCAGCAGAGGCCTGATCCCAACTGCTGGGAAAACTAAAAGAGCACATGAACATGCACAAGCATGCACAGATAGGAAGAGGGTTTTAGATCCACTGAATAATAATGCCTTTTCTTTTCACAAGGAAAACTTCCCATGAGGTCAGGGGGGAGCAATTTGAATTTTATTTTTTTCCTAAGCAAGAGATCAAATCACTAAAAACTGAACTCAACAAAAACCTCCAGACTACTTGGAGAAAGGAAGAAAAACATGTTCCGGCACATAATCCCAGAGAGAGAATTTAATTCAATTGGAGTTAATTTTGCTCTTCATGAGCAAATAGCAGGGGAAGTTTTGGGATGGATTTGGGATGGAAGAACCACTTGATATCAAATTTAGACAATAACATGCAAAAAAGTCAGGCTACACTATCTTCTCCCATAAAATACACCTACAAGCACATGGACAGTGCAACATTTTGATATTTATGTACAAATCAATCTCAATATAAGTTTCCTTCAAAAAGGGATAAATAAACCTTAGCATGTAGGTGATTAAAGAATTACTTATTGTTTGCACTTCTTAATTGTTGTCTCTCTGCATCCATCGCCTTCAATGCTTCATTTGCTTGTTGTCTTGTGCGCGCCAGCTCTTGCTTTAGACATGACTGTTCTGATGATGCTTGCTTAGCACCTTCATTTGCATCACGAAACCGGGCTTCAAGGTCATCTTTTTCCTGAAAATGACAATCTCCAAACAACATCTGAACTCAGTTTCTGCACAATTGCAGGTGCTCATTCATTCATTCTTTTCTTCTTCTTTTTTTGTCTTTTTTCTTTTAGAACATAAAATCCAACTATATAAATATGTGCTTTCATGTGTTAAGTTAATATAAATTGCGCTTCTAAATGTTACCTATTAGCACGCATGCACACAAGAAAAGTAGACTATAAATGACATAGGAAAAATATGCAATTCTCATTGATGGGCATCTTAACATCTAAATTTGGAAAGATAACATTGCAAATAGTATCTATCTATCTCTCCCTCTCTCCCCTTCTCTTTTCAAGATAAATGATCACATTATCTTTAAGAACAGTATAGCAGCATCATAAACAAGTAAACCACAACAAACAATCCAAAGAAAGAATTTACCTTTTGAACCTCTTGAATGCGTTGTTTTGCTCTTTTATGAAGCCTTTGAAACTTTGAATCAAGTTCAGTATATTTCTCCTCGCGGTCTTTGATTTCTCGATCCAATTTCTGTTGAGCTATGCAAAGAAACCATAAAATGTATTTAGATGAAGGCAGGTAAAGATATAATGATATCATCACACAAACTACAGAAACGTGATCATGAAATTATAATAACCTTCCATTCCCTTTTTAAGATTTCTACAAGGCAAACCAGATCTCAAGCCTCTAGCACCTGGCTATTATGTTCATTTCTCTATAGTAGAATTGGTTCTCTAAAGATATTAACACAATTACAATATGTTAAGAAGACAAACAGTGGAGGAAGTTTTCACTATGAAACAACATTATTTAAGCTGAAAAGTTCTTCACTAATTGAGCAGACAGTCTAAGTAAAAAAGACTCCATTGGATAGATTTTTAAAACCTCCAAATAAACAGGGGGGGGGGGAATCTGACCTTCAGCAAGCTTCAAGGAAAGTTCTTGGGCTTTTGCATCTGTGTCAGAGTACTCCTCACGGAGATGCTCCAAAGCAATCTCTGCTGCTCCCCGTGTCTGTTTTTCCTCATTAAGTTCTCTATTCAAAGACTGGATCTTTTCACGTAATTCTTTCACATCTGCGGACTCCCCACTTTCCTGACCACTTTCTTCTGCTTCCTGCTGGGACTTCAATCCCTCAAACTGAGACTTGAAGAACTCATTCTGAAATTTCAGCTCAATAACCATCAGCAAAAGCTGCTCATTCGTGCTCTCTTCCAGCACATTGCCATCATCACACAGCCCATTTTCCTTCAATACATTCCCATTAATATGCACATCACCAGCCAACTGTTTCTCCAACTTTAAGGGAGAATCTTCAGTTTTACTCTCCAGCATTTCACCAACACTACTACTTTCCTCCGTCGACATTATCCTACTCTATATAAATGACCACCAAGCAACAACTCCAAACCCTCAAATCTTCAAAAACACTCAAAAAAGCCTAAGCAAAATAGAAGCAGAAAAATACTAATGAGAACGACATGAACGAACGGAAGAAAAAAATAATCAATAAGAAGTTAGGGTCTCTTGAACTAAATAGCAGAAACACTAATAATAGTAGAAAAGGTAAAGGTGAAACATGAACCGGCATGGCATTAATAGAGATCCAATGCTTACAGAAACAAAAGTGGTAAATAATAATAATTATTATTATTATTATTATTGTTATTGTTATTGTTATTGTTATTATAAATCTAAATCCCTCAATATTACAATTTCACTCCATAAAATTGAAGTCATCACTCTCTGTTTCATTATGTACTGTACAGTTGTTTAATAAAAATTATGCAAACACAAGAGAGAACCAAAAATCTAAACAAAAAGAAGAAGAAGAAAATTGTACCAGTGGAGGAGGAGGAGGAGGCTTGCTTGATTTGGTTCGCTGGAGAAGAGATCTAGAGAGAATTATGAATAAAAATCACTACTAATTTGCGATTTGAAGAGCACTGTCAAGAAAACTGACATCACGGAGGAGATGTTGTCGGTGATGATGATGATCTCACGCGAGAGTCCGGTCCGGATTATTACCCAACGTTACCGTTTTATCCCAAACTTTCTGCCATTTTTTCGTTTTTAAGGTTTTCTTTTAGGAAAAATTGATGCTGATATCTAAGTCGACTCGGTGTTTCTTTTGGTTAAAACTCTTTTCTGAATGACTGACGTAACTTTTTGTTTTTGTTTAAATTGTTTTTTTTTCAAATGTATTAAAATAAATTTTTTTATATTAATATATTGAAATTATTAACCCATCCCCCCCCCCCCCCAAACTTGTCTACTGAATCTGAAGTAAAATATTAAAAAAAAAATTATTTTTGAAAGTAATGGATGATATTAATAAAATTTTAAACAATAGAGACCAAAGTGTAATATTGTATAATTTCAAAGCAAAAATAAATTTATTACCAATGAATCGAAGCGTCATTGTGTAAATAAATTTCAAGAAAAAAAAAAAGACAAAATTTAAAGACCTAAACAGTAATTTGACTTGTATAAATAAATTTTAGTCTTCCAATGGAGGGCTTATGGCCGTAGTAGTGCGAATCTTCTAAAAATAAAATAAAATGATGGAACGTTTGTTTGAAGCCATCCTTTTCTTTCCTTTTTTTTTTTTTTCATCTTTTCGACCACCAAACCTTTCAGATGGGCTTATGGCCGTAACGGTGCGAATGCAAGGTGTTTGTTATTTATATTTTAAAAGTATTTTAAAAAAATATATTTTTTATTTTAAATATTTTTTATATATTTTTATGTTATTTTTATATACTAATATTAAAAATAATTTTTTAAAAAAAAATGATTCCAATATATTTTCAAGTAATTTTTTTTCTGAGAAATAATTGTTATCACAGTATTAAACGAGCTCTTCATAAATATACACAAAATACACTACTGTGTTTTTAGATATTATTTAAAATTGTGATGCTAGTTATTTTTTAAAATATTTTTTATTTATTAAAATATTAAAATAATATTTTTTACTTTTAAAAAAATTATTTTTAATATCAGTATGATCTAAATATTAATTTAAATTAAAAAAAAAATCTTACCATAAAAATAAACACTCTTAACTTCAATTTGTTTTTGTGTTTCAAAAATATTTTTAAATAAATTTTAAAAATTTTATTTTTTTTCTTTGTTTCAAATATTTTTTTTATATTTTTGTATTATTTTCTATAATGATATCATAAATAAATTTTTTAAAATAAAAAATTATTAATTTAATATATTTTTAAATAAAACAATACTTCTAAAAATTATCACCTTGCTCCAATCATCAACTTTCTTTTTTCGAGTGTCAGTCATGTGACCCATTGCGAAATACTTCTTCCATTTGGAATCCATTGCTGGACCGTCATCTCTTAGGTCCAGCCACGCAGGTTGGCAGCCACCTAGCATCTGGGAAGCACAGCCCAATAGTGTTGTCCTCCAGTCCAGATAATAACCATACATTCAATTTGTTGCCTGATTCTTCTCCGCCAAAAGAACCTCCTTCGGCCAGTATAACCAGTATTCACCGGGGGGGAGGGGGTTAAAATTGAAAGACAAAGTTCTTCCACGAAAACTTTGAACTACAAAGAATTGTAAGAGAACCTATATTATAAAGGCATATAAATGATAGCCTATTACAACTATTATAAACTTGTCCTTCGATTATTCTGCAAGTAAATTGCTGTCTCTAGACTATAGCGCGTTTTCTCCAACTGAGACAACGGCTTTCATTGGCAGAGGAGACCTAAGCTAAGCCTGTGCGAATCTTCAAGTACCCTTGCCATTTTTCCCCTCATCCCGAGCTTCTGAAAACAAAGTAATTTAATTCAGTGATATAATCTGGAAAAGGAAAATCTTTATTGCTGCTTGAAATAAAGACCTTGAGAAATAGATACTAAAAGACTACAACAGCGCGTAAATACCAAATCCTCAATCGAC
>Ga0307515_10012092_pt1 | contig 16278 bp, 19 predicted proteins | sample 17_EM_MG_FD_194513 | JGI IMG/M metagenome (GOLD analysis project Ga0307515, IMG submission 194513) | Populus trichocarpa ectomycorrhiza microbial communities from riparian zone in the Pacific Northwest, United States - 17_EM | ecosystem: Host-associated > Plants > Roots > Unclassified | place...
TGGCTTGATGTACATATATTGAGGATCTTCTCCACAAGTCAGTTTAGATGGCGCTCTTGTACGGAACCAACTTGGATACCGAACCGCGTGTGCGGTGCAGTTCGTCCTTGACGACACCGGATAACGCTTTGAATTTCGGACCGGAGGCCTCACCTAAGGCCGGTGAGGCGTCAGCATCCGATGGGTGATAAAGGGGCGAGGGAATCGGTCACCCATCAGCTGGAATGAACAGGCCTCGCTGGTTGTGATTCGAGCACCAGCCTGACGCATTTCCGCAAGGGCGATAGGCACTTCTTCCTTGTTTGCGCTCGATACACCGTCTGCCAGCACGTGTACGTCGTAACATTTGCTCAGGAGGTCCAAGGTGGTTTGCATCACACAGACGTGAGACTGAGGCCCGAGGGCGATCGCCAATCAATCGCGGGTGAATTGAAAGCGCCCAGGGGTGGAGCCCCACAAACCGGCGTACCTCAATTCCAAGAATCAACACAGACTTGAAGTCGCGCCCTTTGAGGAGGGCTTCGACTGGTGGAATGAACATCGAGAAGAGGGTCTTGTCGAATGTGCCGAGGTGTAATGAACCGAGGTCGTTGACATTAAGCTCGGGTACGGTCAATCCAAGTCCTGTGGTGTCGTAATTGCAATAGCAGTTCCTCTGATGAGGGATCCTTTAACGAACCTCTTGGATACTGTTCAGATACGATGACGGGGACATCAAGTATCTGTCAGAAGAGAGGACTGTCAATAGGGCGGAAGTCTGATTAGAACGGTGGTCGACGGCGAACCTTGGCTATCTTAAGCATCTTGTTTGCGGTGGCGACCACTTCTTCGAAACCGTAGATTGCATCTCCTGCAGGTCATCGTCAGAAAACTTGCCGACCTTCTGTACAGAAAACAAATACTCAATGAATTTTACCTGGATATCGCAGACGAAGAGGACGGTTTTGTTTGGAACGGGCCGTCTGACGTTGGTGGACATGATTTGATTGTGGAAAATAAGAGTAAATAAATAAAATAATTTCGTGCTTTGTTGTCGATTTTTTGTTCACCACCACCACCACTCGCTTCTTCCCTGCGCAGGTGTGGTTCCGTCTGTCCACCATTCACCGTTCCCTCCCGAGTTCGTCTCGTCATTCTTTTTCCTGAACAAATCCACTGCCCTCGCAAGGACCACCGTTCTTTACTTTTCCCATGATGAACTCTGTAACAAACGCTATGGACAACGATGCCGCTGAACGAATGAGGGTAAGTCTTGTTCGCTTTCGCCTTGCTTATATCCGTCTCTGATCTTCACCTCTCTCCATCTCACATAGTTCGAGTCATTCAAGCTCGGTGGACCTGCCAACACGACCACTAACATCGCCCTTAAACCTACCCACCATCATGCTCGTTCCCACTCCCGGAACCTTTCTGTTTCTTCCTCTTTCTCCCTCCCCGCACGCCCTGCAGATGTCTCCCCCGTTTCGCCAACCTTCCCCGGCCAGCCTGGTGCACCAGCCAACCTCCCTCCTGTTCCCTCTTGCAAGCTCAACTCGCACCACCGCCGGCGCTCGTCAGTCTCAACCCGTCACGAGTCCGCCGACTTGATGGGTGTCTCAGTGGCCAACCTCCCTCTCTCCGTCTCCGACGACAACATCAACCTCGGCGACAAGGATTCCGTCCGGCGAAGGGCCTTGTGGGCTCTCGAAGGAAAGCCAGATCTCAGCACATTTTCCAAGGTCGAAATCCCCGACATCGGTACCCCAGAGCTTCCTTCCAAGAAGTTTGAATTCTGTACGTGCTATCGCACGATTACAAACTCAGCTCTATTGTTGACCACTTGCCATAGCCACCAAGCCTTCCTTCCCTGTAATGGGATCCACATTTGGGAATGCAGCCGGAAAGCGCGATTCATTCGGAAAGCACCTTACCGCTACGACCTCCTCAAAGGAGCAACTTCACACTCTTGTCGAGGAAGATGAGGAGGGTGAAGACGATTGTGAAGATGATCCCACCATGATCTCGAGCCCCGTGGAACTACCGTCGTCCACTGAAATCGCGCCCAAACCCGTCGAGGTTGTGGATTCGACAACCCAGCGCCACCGACCTGCCCGTCTCAATCTCCGTCAATTGGCGCTCGGAAAGGAGAATTTCAGCCTTCCCACCCCCTCAACCCCTACTCCAAGGTCGTCCACGGGCTTGAAGTCGCTAACATTGGCTACGTCACACGTTCCAATCACCTCCACGGGCGAAAATGAAGGCTCGACCATCACGAACCGTATGAAACGTCATTCCGTAACGGTCCCCTCTGTCTCTCCCACAATCGCTCCCGTTCGCCGCACCTCCCTCGATCTGGAGGGGGGGTTTCGTTCATCCAGTTCCTTTCAGGCCGACTCCACCCAGAAGCGCAGGAGCATCTCCTACAAGCACTCCATCGATATCGTCTCCAACCAATTGCCAACACCGGCTCTCACACCGACGGTCGAAAAGCGACCTATCTCCGCCTCGTCTAGTTCGAGCTTGGCGAGCATCAGTGACAGATGCATGTCAGAGACTGAGCAGCATTTTTTATACCAAGCGCACGCTACCCTCGTACAACGTATAACGGAACTGGAGCGTGCGCTAGCCGCCTCACAGCCGCGTTCACGACCTGTTTCACGTGTTTCTGAAGCCTCCACCAGGTCGTTGATGTCCCCTTCCCCCATCCCTGAAGAGCCAAGCGATGAGACACTCCAGCTTATTGCCGATCTCAAAGCTGAACGGGATGAACTGAGCAAGGACATTGATGGTTGGAGGGTCCGTGTCTCTGACCTTGAGAAACAGGTTGGGGTACTCTCTCAACGCGTTGACTTGGAACGTCGCGAGGCCTGGGTCGCTAGGCAAAGGACGGGGTTGTTGGAAGTTGAGAAGAACGGAATCCACAAGTCATTGGAAGCCATGGGTGCTGAACTTCAGGCAGCCCTAGCGAGGTGTGATGTATCCCGAGTTGAGGCCGAGGTTTTGAAAGAGGAGTGCGAGCGATTGAGGGCGGACCTGAAGGTCAAGTCTTCTGTTGAGGAGGAGCTTGAGGAGTTGAGGGCTGAGTTGGACGAGGAGAGAAAGAGGAGAGAAGATTTGGAGATTGCTTTGAAGTCTGTCGAGTCGCATGTCAAACGTCGGGCTCCTGCGTTCTCGATCGATTCACAAGCCACTGATGTCGAGTACTCAGCCATCGAGGACTTCAAGATTGCCCTTCGCTCGGTTGCTGAAGAGGAGAGCGGAGACGATTCTGACCAGGATGACGAGCTCGCCAACTACGAACAAGAGGAGGACGACGACGACACTTTCTCCAGCCAGCTCTCAGCCGTCAGCTCTATCGAGGATGTTTCACGTTCTGTTTCCGCTCTCAAGGCCGAGATTGCTGCCACTCCTGCCTCTCCATCCCACAGCCACAGCGCTTCGTGGGTGAACTCCTGGACTTTCCCCTCGGGTTCCCAGGGTTGTATTTCCAACTCAAAGCCAACGGAGGTCGACAAATTTTTCGGATGCCTTGAATACGACGAAGACGATGAAGTCTCGGCGGCTGTTCATGCTGCAGTAACCGGTGACAGTGGCAAGGGGTTGTTCTCGCAAGGTCTTCTGGCCGATGATGAGGATTTCCCACCTTTCCTTATTCCCGCTCAAACCGGTTTCGAAGTTGCTGAGGAGAAGCCACCCCTCGGCGTTATTGATGAAGGCGAAGAGGAGGAAGAGGAACAATCGGCTAAGACTCCTTACGAAGATGACTTTGGGGGCGAGATCGTTGAGGGTGGGATCGTTTTCACCTTCGCTCCACCAGAAGGTTCCGATGTCTCTTCCGAGCTTGCCACCCCTTCACCCCCCAGGTTGGCATCTCCCAGCCCCCGTGTATTCTCGCCCAGCCAGGGTGATGAGGCGATGACTGTTCCATTCAAGTTCCCTCGAGCGGCCGCCTCTCCTATCACCCCTCCTCACAAACCGTCTGGAATTGTCACTTCTTCTGCATCTCCCGTTCAGTCATTTTCGCCGCTCCGTAGGAACACACCTCCCACGCCTTCCTCCATCCCCCGTGCTGTCGTGTTGAAGTCGTATACCGCCAATACCCCAACGAAGACGTCTCCTCCTGAGAGGGTCGTTCTGAACCGCTCAAACACCTTCTCTACCCCTCCCAGCAAACGCAACAGTCCGATTCCGACGGATGCCCTCCAGCTCCAATCCAAGGCATCGTCGAAGCCTTCCCCTCCTTCATTCATCCGCCAACCACAACGGTCGAGCACCCTGCCAACCCGACCTAGTATGTGTCATCCGCTCAGTATGTCTTGACCGTTCCTTTCTCTTATATGTGCAAGTAGTGAATGAAAACTCCAACACCCACAGGCTCATCAATCCCAATCCGCCGACCCCAGAGGGCGTGATAGTTGACCCAGCTTCTTCCTCCCAAACTCCGGCCCCCCTTGCCAATTCCCGTCTCTCCAAGCTCTCATTTCAAACGTTCGCAAAAATGATTCCGTCGCCCTTCTCATGGAGTTCAAGGTCCACCACAGCTGAAGATCCGCAGACTTCACTCCCCAATCACGAGAGGGAACCGAGGGAATCTTCGAGTCGAAGCAGCACCGACAGTCCAGATCGACCCTTTGTCTCAAAAGAAAAACAGTTGGAGAAACTAAGGAGCCGGATGGAAGGGGAAGCGAGGACGCGTATGCGTGCTCAACCATAATGCCTACCCCGGAACCCATTATATCCCCCTTACGCTTTTAAGGTGTTCTCGCCTCTTATATGGCCGTTGACATGCTATGACGCTCCGAGTTCTTTCACGACTTCTTGTGTTTGAAGGACGTTTTCTTGATTTTGTTGTCTGCCCGTGCATCCACCCCAAGTTCTGTTTTCCTCCTTCCTCCCCCACCGCGTTCACCCCCTTTATCCCCCCCTCAGTTTTCCCATCTCTTATGCTGTCGTTATCGCCGTTTTCCCCATCCTTTTTTCTCCGTCATCCCTCGTTTCAAGGAATGACTGGCGCAAGTTTCCTTGCACCTTTCATGTTCATATATCCTCCTTTTTATCTTTCTTTTCTGTCGTTCCCTCGCTTGCCTGTGTTGTCCAGTTCTCGTTGGCTCGACGCCAAACGGACGCGAGGGTACACTTTACGCCCCCCGTTGTCCGTTGTGTTTGGTGGCCTCTCCCTGCAGTTGTAATGTGTAGTTGTCCCGCCGTAAAGTCTCCATGAGAAACCAAGGTTTTCTTATGCGGACCACCCCCGTCTGTCGGTTGCCCTTGTCTTCGACCCTTCTTGGACTCCGTGGGCTTTCTGTGGTCGCTAACCTGTGCTTTGAGACTGGGTCCCAGAGCCGGCCAAATGGTTTGGTTCTCGTCCTCTCTTCATTTCCGCGTGTAGTATATATTTGCAACTGTGTTTCCGATAAAATCATCTATGGTCTTATGCTTTATTGTCTTATTCTAAGGTGATCAGAGAGGCCCAGTTTTGAAATTTGACTGGCAAAGCTGGGATCGCGGAAATACCGCACACCTGTGACACCGGATTCGCCCGGCCGCGCTTGCTGGTTTGAGATCCCAGTTTGAAACCGACCCTTCGTCTGCTCACTCCTTTTTTCTCACCCGTACACCGCACATACATCACTCTCAGCCTCCACCAAGATGGCGTCGCACGTCGCTCGCAAATCCTTTATGAAGAACTGGTTCGCCATCGAGGTTCGTGGAAATTTCCTTCTGACTTTTGTGTCCTGTTTGGATTCGGAATGGAATTGAATGTTTTGGTATTTCGACCGTAGGCTGTTCCGATGTGAGTCCCTCTGGTCTTCAGATCCCTGCCCTTCTTTCTGTTCGAGTCCGAGCGGAGGGAGGGGAAGGCACCGCGTCTAGTCGCTCGGGGGGTTTCGTTTTGCGGAACGAGGGGTGGCTGACGTCTCGAACAGCTACACAATCGTTGGAGTTGTAGTCGGTGGTGCTGGCTGGTACCTTTACCGTTTGGCTCGTGGTCCTGAAGGTGGGTGTTCTCTACTCTCTCGTGGTCGCGTTCGTTCATTCGGCACTGACATCACCTTACTTTGTAGTCGTGTGGACAAGGGCCAACCACTCCCCTCGTAACACCATTGAGCAAGACCAGAACATCAAGATGTGGGCCGTTGGCCATAAGTTTGAGGGCGGAAGGTTCGTGACACCTCATCCGCTTGCCCCGACCATCTAACGGTTCTCTGGGGTTTGATTTGTAGCTGGAAACGTAGCGGGTGGTAAATTCGATACTATCTCGGCGCGTACGCGCGAGGCACGTAGATGTTTGTTCCTCCTTGACCTAATATCTATCACTTTCGGGTCCGTCAATTCGGAAAAAGAAAGCTTCCACGTTTTTCGTGCCTGTTACCTGCCTAAGACGTTTTGCGTTTTGGGACCCTGGTGTTCCACTTACCGCGCTCAGGTGAAAGGGGAGCTGGTTATTGTGTGCGCTGAATGGGCATGAATCTCATTGGATGGAATTCAAGGTCTACCCTGGGATCACTCGGATCACAGCTGCTCGTGACCACGCTATATACAATGGGCACCGTTGTGCATCCGTCGATAATCCATCTTCACGTACCCCCCTCCCCAGCGACGCCTTCTGTCCATGGTCGTCCCACTTGATTCCATTCAGGTTGTCTATAACCCTCCGACCGAGTATCCTGAAAACGAACAAGACAAGCCTATTGATGGGCTAGCTCTGGTATCTCACAAAACTCATGATTTCAATCGTGACTATCTATCTAACTTCGCGGCTCAATCCCCCCACTTTTTGCGTTCTCTGGAAAAAAATCGAAACGATAGGGTAGCGTAGGGAACTTGGGTGTACCCGAACTGGTTTTTGGCGCGGCCAACTTTTCCTTCCAGTATAATCAGGCGGAGCATATGACTTCGGATGTCCCGATCAGGTCCGTGAGGTTATGTATGAGGTGAGTTGGCAGATGGTAGAGGAGTTTGCAAGGTTACGTGGCTGACTATATCCGTGAATTGTGCTTAGGTATGGGATGCGGGCTTTCGATACTTCTGCGTACTATGGACCATCTGAGATTGTCCTCGGTGGTGTTCTGAAAGCTCTCAAAGACGAGTTCCCTCGCGAATCGTACAAGTTGGTAAGGCGAGCATCTCTTTCTTTGTACTTTACCAGGAGTTGGTGACCTCGTATTAGATAACCAAATGCGGTCGATACGGTACCACTCCTGCGGATTTCGACTACTCCCCGAGGACGATTCGAAGGAGCGTACAGAGAAGTCTTGAACGATTGGATACGACGTATCTGGATGTCGTGTATTTGCATGACGTTGAGATGGTCGCCGAAGAGGTTATGTCGAAGAGGGATGGAGATCATTCTGCGGCTTTGAGTGAGGATAAGGAGGTGTATGGTCTTGCACTGGGGCAGGAGGGGAAGGTTTGGGGAGGGGGTGATCGGAAAGTCCTAGAAGCGTATGGTGAGTTGAAGAGGCTGAAGGAAGAAGGTGTGGTCAAGAATATCGGGATCACAGGTATTATCTGGGTAAACGTTCGCCGACCGTGACTGAATGCCATTCTAGCATATCCATTGCCAACGCTGCTGAGGCTCGCATTACTGATTCGACAGACGCACGAGCCGGTGGACGTGGTGATGTCTTACTGTCACCTTACGATCCAGAACGACACTCTTATCTCGTTTGCGAAGGAGCTTACCGAGAGAGCGGGTGTTGGACAGCTCCTCACCGCTTCACCATTATGTATGGGATTACTGACCCCGAACCCACCGGAATGGAGTCCAGCCCCAAAAAAACTGAGGACTGCATCCTCAGAGGCCGTAGACATATGTTCTACTTGGACAGGTGGGCTCCCAAATATTGCGCTAGGTTTTGCCTACCGAAACGCCAGGCATCTTGGGATGCCGACTGTTGTGGGGATGGGTTCGCTTGAGCAGGTTCACGAGACGATGAGGGTTTGGAGAGAGATCGTATCGGATGACATGGCGCAGGAGAGAAAGGAGTACGAGGGTCGGGTCATCCGGGAATTCGATGCCTCTGGGTACAGGAATTACAGCTGGCCCAGTCCTTGAAGCTTGAAGGGCCTGTTAGTAGACTCGGATACAGTGACTATCACTATCAATGTTTCGCTTCGCCAAGCCTTTGGACAACAAGACCAAACAAGGGAGGCCGATTATCGCTTATGGCACCACCCTCTAGCACGGACCTCCGAAATCCGCTCTTTGCTGTACGCCATCTAGCCATGTCCCGACTCTACATTGCAGTAACCGGAGCAAACAAGTACGCGTCCCATTTTCTCCCCATTTCCGCGGTCTGATTATGGAGAGTTCCAGTGGCGTGGGGCTTGGCGCTTGCGAGCGTTTGTTGGAACAGCTTTCGTCTGAACATCAGACCGACGCGAATCCCCAATTCGATATCCCCGTGGAAAGCAAAGATGTACCTGACAACCAACCTCAGTGGTCCGGTCTGACCCTCATCATGGTCTGTCGAAACATGCAAAAGGCGGAAGCGGCGCGTGGCAAGTTGCTCTCCTACCTCGATCGGATCCTCAAAACGCGAAGAGCCAGAGGAGCCCCGGACGACCATGGGCAGAACTTCAGGCAGAACCTCGTTATTGAGATTGAGAAATGCGACTTCACGTCGGTGAAGAGCGTGGTCGATTGTGCGAGGGGGATGCTAACTAAGTCGGTTCCCTTACATTTGAGCTCTCCACGCGACGCTGACGGATTTTTTTTCTTTCGCGTTCAGATACCCATACTTGAATCACCTAGTGTTGAACGCGGGGACTGCGTCTTTTGTCACTATCAATTGGTTCAAGCTCGTATTTCCGCTGCTCCTGCACCCTATAATCAGCCTAACGGTGGCATCGTACATCACTCAACGTATCGGGGAAAAATCAGATGATGGGCTCGGTTACGTTTGGCAATGCAACGTATTCGGGCCATACCTCTTCGTAAGTCCATCCGCATAACAACCCCACTCCACCCACCCAACACGCTCATTTCGCCTCTGCATACGCTTCGCAGTATCGAGAACTACAACCTCTACTGGAGGCCTTCCACTCTCGATCAGACGTCGACTTCCACTACCCCTCTCGTGTGTTATGGACGACCTCGCTCGAGGCCACGCATTTTTACCGACCGGAGGACTGGCAGCTCGTCGAAACTGACCATTCTTACGAAGGCTCGAAATACCAAACCGAGCTTGTCGCCAGTCAGTTAGAGAACCAAGCCCTTCGGTTGGAAGAACAGACGAACCGACCCGCTAAAGTCCGACATCTGTTGATTCACCCTGGTTGTGCTAGTACTGGGATCGCAGATAATCTGGTGCATCCGATTCTGGTTCACCTCATGGCTTTCACGTTCTATGTGGTGAGACCATCTCTCCATGGGATGCGAACGATTTCAGTTTAACGCTTTTTTCCCCCCAAGATTCGCTTTTGGGGTTCACCACACCATCCGATCAGCCCTCACAAAGCCGGGACCGCAGCGACCCATACCCTCTTAACTCCCCTAGAAAATTTACCAAACCCACAACGTCACTCGAAGTGTCTCAAGTTCAGCGAAGTCGACAGCGAACCGAAAATGCGATTGCAGGAGAAACTCACCGGGGTGAAATGGGTCCAAGTGATCGATCCCAAAGACCCCGCCCCTCCTATCAAGTTTGGAACGGAGACCGACATCTGGGGGAACCCACGGGTGGGAGTTATGAGGGTCAAGCAGTGGAAGGAATACGAAGCGGAGAGTAGGTCGTTGGTTGATAGATTCGAGGGGATGTACAACTCGCTCGTTTTGGACCACCCAGAGAAGTTTGCACCGTCGTCCCCGGAAGGTGATGCTGACACTGTTGCCGACGGCCCCGTCGTTCAGAAACGTCGCGCCTGGGATCATTAGGACGGTTGCAAATGTGGGTCGGAGTGTCGTATGCTAGTAGATACAATTAGGGTAATATATGGAGCAATTATTGGACCTCCGACTTTCTTCGTTTTTTCTTCGTCGTCGTCTCTGTCGGTGTTGACTCTGCGATCGCAGCAGCAGCTTCAGCCTCCTTCTTCGCCTTCTTCTTTGCCTTCCTCTCGGCCTTCTCAGGATCACCATCCCGCTTTTTCCGCTTAGTCCCTTCCCCTTCCCCATCGACCTCCATAGCGTCCTCTTCCTCGTCAGCTTTGCTTTCGCTCTCAGTCACAGCTTCCTTCTTCGCCTTCTTCTCTGCTCTCCTTTTCCTCCTCTCCTCCTTGCTCTCCTTCTCCTTTCTCTTATCCTCCTTCACCTCTTCCACCACATCCATCGCAACACCCGTAGGACCTCGTTGAGTGGTCACCAAATCCGCCGCCGTGTTGTACACCTTTAGATCACCCTGAGGCTCGTACTTCTTCTGGTTTTTCGGCCTGTCATTAAACCTCCGCACTCCAGTCTGGTCTGACTCCTCCTCGAGTTTCCGTAGGCGGTACTCAAGCTTGGCACGGTTCTCGAGACCTATCGATGGTGCAGTCTGCTCCGACTTCCCTTCTGCGTCTGTGAGGGCGTCGACGCGGATAGACAACGCAGCTTTTGTGGCGACCATTCGAGCCATCTATTTTTTGATGAATCAGCCGCCAGACTGAACCCGATGGTGGGCGAAACCAACCTTTCCCTTGAGTTTTGGCGAAGCTTGGCCGACCAGAGAAGCGTGGAATATCAGACCGTACTTCGGTGTATCATGCTTCGTCTTCAAGGCCCTAAACAACGCCTTTTCGGCACCCAAAATTTGCACCGTACTCGCAGGGTGTTTGGCCAGACTGAGCAAACTCCCAGCGTGGCTGATTAATCGGGCACCAACGAGATCCCCAACCAAGGCAGTCAAATTTGGTGCGATTGCGGTCATCCGATTTCGAAGGTACTCCGCGAGTTGCGTACGGTAAGCGGTGATGGCGATGACTTGGTCACAGAGGGAGTGTATGTGGTTGATATCGGAGTCGGAGATTTCGGTACCCATGGATATTTCGGCGGCGGCTTTCACGGTGGCTTCGAGGTCTTCGGGGAGAATTGAAGCGAAATCGGTCGTGGCGGCGTTTGTCCTGAAACCCATAGCCTTGATCACCTTGGCGTACGCTAGATTGTCGACGATGATTTTCGCGAGTTCTGGGAAATGCCAGCCATACCATTCCTGTGGGGAGTGCGTAAACCTTAAGAAGGCAAAAAGGCGGGACGAGTGGTACCTTCACCCTCATCGAGTAGATGTTGATCTCCTTGTCGAGGTCGTCTAACAGAGCAATAGCCTGAACCACCATTGTATCCACCTTGTCTGGAGAGAACTTGAGTTTGAACCTGGAGAGGACGCAAGTTAAGATAGCGATTCGCTTGAAGTTTCTCAGCTCCCACCGTGACAAGGAATGGCTCAGACCCAAGCTCATAGTAGCGAGGTCCTTGGGATCTAGTCCATCAAGCAGAGAAGCCAGCTGTTCTCGAATACCACGGAATAGATCGTTACTCCCGAGATTCTCTGGGTTTGACACAGTCTGTACGTTGATCTTTAACTTCTTAGATATCGAATGAGCTACAAGAAACAGCGTTTCGTTATTACGAGCAGTTCACGGAGGTTTGAAGTAAAAAGGCGTACCCAATTTGCTCTCCGCGACCAAAAGCGACTGCTTTCCCTTGCCTTTCTCCACAATCTCTTCCGACAAGAACTTTTTCAGGCCCTTGCCGATCTTACCTTCCTGAATCGCGGTAATTTCTTCGACAGCCGTCGCAGTGGACGTGAACCGATGCAGAGCGCGAAGTTTCAACCTTTACACCCCAAAAAGCACCACCACCAGACCAAAAATGAGAGTAAAATTCAGAACCCGCCGTAAAAAAACGTTCGTAGGCCCCACATACAACTTGTTCGCCTTCTCCGGAGACTCGAACTCTTCCCACAGATCGGCACGTTCGAGTTTCGCCGCGTCCGTCAACTTGAACAGGCAGAAACCTAAAGCGGTTTCGTACAGTACCAGCATGCCGGTGCGAGTAGAGCGTAAGGGATTATTATTTTTTTCTCTTGACGCGGGGCGGCTGAGAGATGAAGGAACTGATCCAAGTGTCGGAGGGATCGAAATTTTCGAAACTGTGTAACTGTGGGAATTCCGATCAGACTGATCAACCTCTCCCTAGCTAATAGGCGCCGCTTAGCACATCCTTCCTCACAAGCGCACGTTCCCGCCCCGACAACGTTCGAAGAATCCTCTGATGTGGATAAAACACGGATCCGGGACGGGGAGAAGATCTCGATACACCAGGAATCGGAAAATCTTTGCGCATGGCTCTCAAAATAGATTGGGGTACCCTGAAACTTGAAGGGGAGGACCATGGCGACCGAGGGAACGAGAGATAAAGAATGTATCTCCAAAGGGCCGTCACTCAAAGACAACGTTCCATAAGGCCGAGGAAAGTAGAAAGTTATTTAGGATCGCTTGCTCGAGTTCACACCGTTCAAATTCGTCGGAACGCGGACACGTACGTCTGCGAACCTGGATTTATACCCTGGCTATTAAGATACAGGTACAGACACCAGCAACAAAAGAACACCCAAACATATGGTGAGAGGTAGTAGATAAAGGGATTGTGCCCAAAACTAAGTGTGGGACGTAAAAATATAGAAAAACTGTACTTCACGGGGCGATCACGGGCACATCCTTCTCGCGCTTTCCACCCTCAATATCACCCTTCTTGACGCTGTCGTCAACGGAGCTGTCCTCCTCGAATTCCTGCTCGTTGCGGACACCCTCGATGGCCTTGGGGTTGAGCGCGATGGCACCCTTGGGGACCAAGGTGGAGAGGAGAATGACAGCGGAGCAGACGGTGAATTGAATGCTGTGGAAACCCATTGGCATATCGCTCGGGTCGATGACTGACAAAGCCAGAATGACTCACCCCGCGACCCTCTGCAAACTGCTCGTAATGTTGTTGTGGGCAGTGAAGTCCTTGTCGATGACCGTTCCTAGGACGGAGCTCAAGACGGCATTCATGACAATGTACGAAGAGTACAAGAATGCCATGACAGCACCGAGGGCGGAGACGTCGGTGTATTTGTGGGCTAGAGGAGATCATTGGCGGCTGTACTCGAACGTTAAGGGGCGTTGCTTACCATAGTCACCAGTAGAGAGGGCGGACTGGATGTAGGCAGCCAACGAAACATCGCCAGCGGCCCAACCGTAGGAGACGGGGATGAAGATTCCAGCGACCCTCCAGGCCCAGGTAACGTCCTTCTTGGCGATGGTGCTGAAGTATGGCAGAATCCAGACAATGTTGAGAGCCAGGGCATCGATACGGAGCCAGGGGATCTGAGGGGGGATTTAAATCACCCGAGCCATAGAAATAGAGCCAACGTTGACTTACGGGGGTGGTGACATGATCGGAGAGGAGGAAAACGGAGAGAGCACCGAGGAGTTCACCAAAGTTGGAACCACCGACAATAATCTGGGACCAAGCACTGATGCCGAGAACACGCTTGGCGTAGGCAGGGGCGAGGGTGGACTCTAAGAACCTGTGGAGGTAGAGAGCCACAGCGTAACCGGGGAAGAGCCCTGCAAAACGGTTGAGCGGTCACACGACGCAGATGTGGACCGAAGGACGACTTACAGATGAACTTGCGGCTGCTGAAGATGATAATTAAACCAACCCAGATGGATTTTCCGAAGCTGACGAAGCCGTTGAAGAGTTGGACTGCGTAGTTTCCACGCTTGGTGTCCTTCTCTATATCTTCGAGACCAACACCACCAACAGAGGCGTCATTACCCTGTGGGATTGAAATGAAAAACCAGATAGCGCCGGCGATGGTGAAGAAGATGGGGGTGAGGAAGAAGCTGTAGTTATTTCCGAACTTGGAAATGGCGGAGGAGGAGGCGAAGGCACCAGAGGTACCAGCGATTTCGTAGAAGACATGCTGGATGCGATGAGGTGATCAGACGAGCGGCAAAAGAACGTCAAGGGTTAACCTACGACAGTAGCGTCCATCCTCCTCAGTTTTCCAACGTTTCCACCGACGACATCACATGGGCTGGAGAGGGGGGGGATCAACGGTCGCTAAACGGAGACGAGGGTGGACTCACATGACACGGCGGATCAACTCAACCATACCGTAGGCAATACCGCTGAAAGTCCAAATAGCGAAGATCTACGACAGTTCGTCATTCTGGGGTACATGTGAGAGGCGCCGCGTGACAACGTACTGCATTAGGATCCCAGTCACCGTATTGAACCTTGTCGCCCTCAACGTTGAACCTGATTTTGCCACCTGCGAAAGATGTGAGTTTCATGCATCTATATTGGAGAGACGGGAAGAGCATACCGGTCGCAGCATCGACGATAAGCAGAACCGTGGTCATTAGAGAGAAGAAAAGGATGGCCGAGGCCAGGACTGATCGAGTGGGCCAGCGCTTGATCAAGGGCGCGATGAGGATAGCACCAACGCATTGGGCGGCTTGATTAATTCCCTGGGCGGCACCCACTGGATGATAAGGGGCGTTAGTTGGAAACAGATCAAACGACTCAGACGGTGCTCTACGCACATTTTGTGAAGGCGTTCGCAGACTTGAACCGATCCGTGGCGAGGGTAGTGATGGAGCCGTTGAAGAACTCAAGGCCCAACTTATAGAACATTATGCCTCCGATATAGATGGCACTAAAAATGAATTTCTCAACCCGGCCATGGGAAAAGGATAACGTGAATACGTACATGTTTCGCCTCTCCTCCGCAGAATAGGCTGGAAGACGTATTGGGATGAGCCGACATTGAGAAAACCGAAAGAAGAGCAACTCACATCGCCAAACATCTCTGAACATGGTGTTAGGCAGCGGAAGAACACAAGAACTGGTGTAGATTCCCCTTGGTCGAGGGAACGTATATGAATGCCTCTGCGACGACGAACGTTCGACCTCTCCCCCGCGTTATTGGTTCAAACGTGCATTGGGTCAAGAATCCATCGGCTGGGCGGTCTTGGCGTTCACGACTCGCAGGATGATGGTGCCTTCGGGAGTTTTCCGATGGAAGCCTCTGACGCCGTCAAATCATTCTCACGTGAGCGCACAGCCTGCAAAAGCCATCATCTTACGGCCACTAGCTTCCTATCGCTTGGGAAGTATCACCCCAGAAACGACAAGATTCGCGGGGTTTCAGCCAACATGCGCACATCAGAGAATAACGGATGGGCGGGCGGGATTGATCGGAATGAATCTCCCGATCGGTCAGGAAAGATAGCCAACTTCGAGCCTACCCCGAGTTGGGACACACATGCGAGCACGGGAATTGGAGCGGGGGCAGTTGTCGGGTGGGGCTCTGACACACATTCGTGTGGGTTGAGTTGAGGCCATACGGTACGGATTGCAGCATCTGCGAGGGTGAGAAGACCGGGGTCGGAAAAGATGCGGCTACCGACTCCATGTACCCACGCTGATCGGGACGGTAGCATGTGCAAACCATCAAATTACAGCATGACCAAGGTCAAAAGTCCTCACCAGCTCTGGCTCGGCATCCAGGGTTGGTAGTGGGGTTGGCTTGAAGGTGGGAGGTTCACAATACGGTGGGGGAAAGGCCTGTTCCGATCTCAGATGCTCCTTTTTCAACCCACGTTCTCCAAGGGAAGACCCGGCAGTGGACCTGGGTCCGGATACCGGGAACGAGATCCGGGTGCGTCACCGCCGCCGGGCAGTGAACTCGGATTGGTAGGACCGCGCACGATAACCTCGAAGTTGTCAAAAGTGAGCGGGTCATTCTTCGAAAGGACACCGCGCACATTCCTGAAAAGTTAAAATTATTAAAGACTTCCGTCCCGGATGGTCCCGATGCTACCTGAATCCTTCTCCTGTAACGCAATGCTCTCTGCGTGGGGCAAGGGGGATAATATCTACCACGCTCCTCCGACTGGGTGGCTTGGAATTTTGTTTGTCGAATCCCCTCCAGCCTGCTGAGCCTCCAACAAAATGAACTCGCTCATCCCGGTGTTACCCTTTCATCGCCAGAAGCAGTTTAACCTGCCAAATGATAATGGTTATGAGACCCCTTCCGGAGCCATCACTGTGAGAGAGTTGTGCGAAAAGGATGATAACAAAACCAAAGCATTCGCACGCAAGCAAGCCAATGGGTTCATTGTGTACATGCACGTTCGAGAGGAGCGGGTGGACGACTTTCTTGCCGGGATACCATTGGGGCTAGCGTGTTATCTGATATGACAGGACCTTGCCAAGCCAATGTAGGGAGCGCATGATGCATAGATGTTCTCATTTGACCCACGCCGATTGCAACCCTGAGATAGTGACGGCACGAAGTAGGCTCAGCGAAGAAGCCGTTCGAGGGG
>Ga0307515_10012093_pt1 | contig 16276 bp, 12 predicted proteins | sample 17_EM_MG_FD_194513 | JGI IMG/M metagenome (GOLD analysis project Ga0307515, IMG submission 194513) | Populus trichocarpa ectomycorrhiza microbial communities from riparian zone in the Pacific Northwest, United States - 17_EM | ecosystem: Host-associated > Plants > Roots > Unclassified | place...
TTCATCATCACAAATTACTAATCTCCTACCTTCCAATTCTCTCTCTCGCTCTCAAAAATCACCGAGACATAAATTTCCTTAGTTGAACGGGCGACGATGCCACAAGTGGATCTTGAAACTCTAGTCTCAGCCTGCGCCGGAGGCACCTGCGACAGCAAAATCGCCTGTGAAACTCTCGCCGCCACCACCACTAACACAAACAACTACCGCTCCCAACCGCCACCACCACCAGACTCGCCCGATGTTGCCGAAGTACCACCAGATTTCCCGCCAGAATCCTTCTGGCTGTCCAAAGACGCCGAACTCGACTGGTTCAACACCAACGCTTACTATGAACGCAAAGATTCTACAAAAGGAAACTCAAACTCCGCAAACTTAAACCCGAACCTCATCCCCAATCCCAACCATAACTCCTCCAATTCACAGCGTTTCTCTTCCTTTCACTCTAAGGCATCAATCATTGGCTTACCAAAGATACAGAAATCAACCTTCGTTGTTGACACAAAGAAACGCCGCATCTGTAAACATGGAAACACACGATTGTTTCCTAAACGGTCCGGTTCGACCGGTAAGTCGGATCCGACGGGTATGATTGAACCGTCTTCACCCAAAGTATCTTGTATGGGAAGAGTAAGATCGAAGAAAGATCGCCGTAGATTGCGGAAAAAACAGCTACAGCAACAAGAACAGCTATCTTTTCAATCAAGCGGAAAGAAGGAAAGTAGTAGAAAGGACAAGAAGAAAGAAGCAGGTTTCTTTGCTAGTCTTAAAGCTATTTTCAGGTGTAAGAGTAACATCAAAGATAAATCACATAGGACCACCGGCAATGACACGTCGTATGGTGGATCGGTTAGCGAGAGTTACACGTTTAACAAATCGAGTGATATCAGGGATCGGTTGCCGGCGAGTGATAGAGACGCGCCGCATAGGAGGAGCTTTGGAATGGAACCGTTGGCGGCGGAGCCGGTTGTTGGTTTGGGAGGGATGACTAGGTTCGCGTCAGGGAGGAGATCGGAGTCGTGGAGCGTTGAAATTGGCGTGGCATGATCCGATTGGTCAAGTAAACAATTTGGTCCAGGGTGAAGTAAAAGGGGGTAGGAGCGCTTTTGGTTGCGGTCGTGATTGGTAGGCATCTTTTGTGCCGTGGGTTTGAATTACGGTTAGGATGACGTGGCATGGTGGATTAACCATTTCAAGCGCGGTAACTACAGTAATTACCTTTCAACGTTTTTTTTTTTTTTGTCTTTTTTGTTTTCATGGTTTGTGAATTTTTCTTTTTTGTCTTTTTTCAAAAGTTATACAAATAGGGCTTGTAGATATATAATGAGTGTAAATTTTGTTAAATAATGCAGTTAATGAAGGCTATTATATCATTGGATCATAGTGGTTTGTCTCAAGAGGATGCAAAACTATTATTTTGTTCCTCCCTCCTTGCATGAAATTTTATAATCTCTTGGGTTAAATGCATGGAAGATTAATTTTGATGTTCTATGTTAAAATTCACCACTGTTTTGCCTTGGAAAATCTGGTTATCCCTCTCACATCCATGCTAAGGAATTTGTGTAGATTGATCAGCTAGATTAAGACTTTAGAAAACATGGAATCTTGAAGATATAATACATGTTTCAATTATAATTCAAGGGGTTTACAAATTCAAGGAACCTCTTAATTACTTCTGATGACTTTCTAAATTAAGTTGAAATGGAGTTCTCCTAAGCAGAACCAAAGTGAGTTTTCTTCCTAATTAGATGTGGGATTTGGTTACTTTGAAAAAGGAGGCGAGTTCGGAATTTGTATTGTTTTGGATATTCGAATATTTTTTTATTTTTTAAAAATTATTTTTAACATCGTAATATTAAAACGATATGAAAATATCAAAAAAATATTAAATTAAAATAAAAAAATAAAAAATTTTAACAAGTAAAAATAAACGTGTGGTCTTCATCTGCTTAGTGATAATGCTCTGTGGTCTTATCACTTTGTTGGGTTTTGTTCAAATTATCTTCTAATTTGTTGTGGTTAGGTGGGTCATTCATTAGCTTACAAGTGAGGGAATCCCCTTGGAAGGCCCATCGTCATTATTGACTTCTGTGGTCTTTGTGTGATCGATCGATGGTTTAAAATCTTGACTGAGTTCGTATTTCACCCACCCATTTGTCTAACAACTTGACTACTTCACTGTCAACATACATCATGTTCATTTTATAGCCATAACTCGGAGGAAAAAAAACAAAATAAAGAGTTCTGGTTACGTCTTGAATGTACTGAAATCAAAGTTGATAGCTTCGTTAATTTTAGGCCTGTAAAATTAATTGAGATATCCTTCAAGCTGATCGCACCATGTTAATAATAATAATAAAAAAAAGAGTTCAGCCCAGAAATCTGTACCTCAACTTGACTGCTCGATCATAATCGAAACTCATCATCATGGGTGTTTGTCTGCGGGCTGAATAAGCAATGGTGGGGGAAAAAAAACTGATCAAAACTCTTAACAGCGATTGTTGTTAGAAGGAAGGGGGGTTTAGAATGGTTATTTCTGGGTTCTGAAATCAAGATCAGAACACCAACTCATGATTTTAAACCAAGGGTGTAGCAATAATCAAGTCCACCATGATTGTTCTATTTCAGATGAAAATGACACCACTTGGTTCAATCTTGTTGTTCTCTAAACTTCATCACTTCGTGGGGACAAGTAATTCGTTGTCGGATTGTTCCACTAGGGAGCTTCTGTCAAGGAATCGATCTCAAATTCCTTGCATAAATTTGAACACAGTTGGCAAATTTGACACGTAATATCATGAATGCAGGGAACAATGTCCATATCACTTTCATGAAGTTAGCAGCTTGGATTTAGAGTAAAATTCAAGATGGTTGTTATGAGCTTTATACATGTTCTTTCCAATCTGCTATTTCAGGCCAGAAACGGTCAAATTGAAGAAGAATTAATTGCAATCAGCTTATCGTGCCCCTTAAAAATGTTTCAAGCAAAAAAGAAATAAGGGTGAAGTTGCATCTGCAGACAGGAAAAGATCATTTCCATGATCTACGCTGGTAAATTTGTCCATAATACTACATAAATAAGTTCGTAAGACAGGAAAGGAACATTTTGTTTCCTGTGGGAACAATATTAATCGGAGAATTCATTATATAGTTCAACCTTTCTTCCATTCAGTGACTGCAAAGGCCTTGAGTTCTGCTTGTAATCAGCACCCAATGGAGCTTTCAGGGCTTCTACCTGCTCCTTGGATATTGTTCTCACCTACATATTTGTGTGCCATTATCAAAAAGTCTGCTTGTATGTTTATCTGCATATGTGTGTGTGTAGCTATATATATATATATATATCTTACCTTGCCAAGAACGTTCCAGATCACATTTTCAGTGCATGGTGGACTGGTGATAGAGCCGATGTATCTGTAATACTTGCGGGTGTTTTTTCTTAATAGCTTGTTGTCCAATGCCCCAATAGGAATTTGGGCTTCTTCATTGCCTGCACACGCGTCCTTTGCTAGATCACCCAGCTTGTTTGTAATCTGCAACCATGAATAGCTATTATTGGTTAAAACTTTCCTTGAGAGATGCCATACCTTCAATCTATTCATGCAGAACAACATCAGAAGGAGGAACCCTGAGCGATTGCCTCAAGGAAATTGAACCTTTTCCAGGAAGGAACAGGATTGTTTACTTCAACCTAAGACTTACAGTGAAGTAATTGCTTGTTTACATTATTGCTTGTTTACATTACTGCAACACATGCCCTTTAGGAATAACGAAAACCAGTATAGATGAAAAAACTGCGATGTAACGTCTACCTTACTGATAAACGGATCAGCATCACCAAGTTCGTAGAGCATTGACACAACAGCGATGGCGCCGGAATCTGACAGGTGGACTAGATGAAGCTCGGCAGCGTATCTGCAGATATAGAATGCCAATCAAGTTCAATTTGGTGTCCACTTCTATTTATCAAACATTTTTGCAATCTATACTGATTGCAAAAATGTGTAATTTTTGTGAGTTGAGAGAGAGCATACTGGACTCCGTCAATCTGATGTTCGGAGGGAGAATGCCAGTGCATTTGCTTAAAAGTGTAGTTTTTACCATCTACAATCAAGACTCCACAGTTCCCCTCATAGTGCAACTGCATATAGAAAATTCAGAATTCAGAATAATTATTACTACTTTAAATTTATGAAAAACAAATGATATCTTGGATAAGCATGTATGAAGTTGTCCAAGAGATCTCTTGAAACTATTTTTCTCCATTAGCTCATATGAATCTAACCTACCACAACATGTATGTCAGCCCATTCAAAGAGTTGATTACAGTATATTAATTTCTTATGATAAAATTAACAAAATTGTGTCAAGTTCAGGAATAAACCCCAATATTAAAGCCATTGTTAACAAGAATAGCATTTCCACGCTTGTAAACCCTGGTCAAGGGTGTCAAACTTTTGTTTTCCACTGCCTCGTTCTTGATGATGTTGATAGGAGACTGAAGTTTCCCAGATGAGCATGTTGAGAATTTGGGGTTCAAGCTTCCCCAGTTGGCAGGGCCATGTAAACCAGCATAACTGAATTCAAATACAGAACCTGCCAGGAAAATTTCAAGAATCAAAGTCAGCTAGTTTGTGACATAACAATAACAAAAGATCATATAACTTGTCAAAGAAACATAAATATGTGTTTCAGAAAAGAAAAGAAAAAAACTCTGTTTGTGTGCGTGTGTGGGGGAGAAAGAGTAGCGCGTGCGAAGGAGAGTCATACCGTGAGCTTGCTGTCCAAAATTTGCGAAAGCAACAGCAAACAACAATGCAATAGAAATGAAAGAGGAGGAGAGTTGAGGAGCCATATTTTGCAGGTGTGCTCTCATCTCAGACTAATTAAGACCTTCTCCTCGAAGATGTTTGTTAGAGAGAGGCTGGCTCTCTTGCTTTAAGTTGTTCAATTATAGGCTCAACTTGTAGCTGTACTGGTGCTAAATTTGGAGAGAGCTGGTAAATTTAGCTGTACTTTTCTCAAAACCTTCGGTACACCTTCTTCTGTATGTCTATGTCTATTTATATACGTGGTGAGCTTGCCCTATCCTGCTTCATTTTTTGTTTGATGTTCTAAAAGAAACCTTTATCCTAAGCCAGGGGGTTAATCAAAATGCTTTAAATTAATGCAGATTATTGGATATGCACTTTTGTCACAAAGTAGCAGCTTGGCTCTGTTATTATTACAAGTAGAAAACGCAGAAAGCTGGCTTGGGAGAAAATGGAGACCATCGGCTAGCTTTTTCTGATAACTGATTCAGAGATTAATCAAACTTATTGAATGACTATATTTAGACTAATATAATCTGCATCTCTGAATTCTTGCACTGGTCACATTGTTGTTCAAGATGGATTGACACCAGCTGACTGGTTTTCTACCTTTTCTAGGTAAACTCTTTTTGTCCATTGAATAAAATTTACAAAACTTTTTATCATTAAAATAGCCAGAAGCTTCGCAATTTCATGCATGATATGAAGGTACTGGCCACAATCATAAAAGAAACATGATCTCACTGCCATTAAGTTAGGTGCAGGATGGCTGGTCTACTTTGCTAAGCACAAACTAAAGCATCTCCTAACTTCTAATTAATGGAGGAAGGAAGACTATTTTAATCAGCAGTGGAAGTTCTTACGAATCCAATAACCATGGTTTCTATTTTCTAGAAATGTCTGTGCCAGATATGTATATGCAATACTGCTATTACCTAGGGACCCCGACTCCCTAGGTAGCACATTGTTCAAGGTAAGACAATGAGAGAACTATTTACTTCACAAAGCCAATTTGTTAAGCCTGGCTACCTCATGTTTCATGTAAATTATAACCAGATAAAAAAGCAGAAAAACATAACAGTTAAGGAGAAAGGGAACCAGAAAAAAGGATGCTAAAACTAAGGCAGATGCAGATTTTGCTATCAATTAAAGGGTTAATTACACATGATGAAGTCCAAAAAATCCAACTAGCCTAGGAATAGAACTCCTAGGTTGGATAATCGTTTAATCAATTGATCGTAGCAATCTTATCTATGCTTCCTAGTCAAGGTAGTTGATAGCTTATACTTGATGCTTGATAGGTCAAGGTGCCTTGTGGATAGTACCTGTAAAAAGTCTTATTTGGTGGAGATGGGAACTCTCCGATGCTTAAATAAATATTTTTTTAGAGAGAGAAAATACAAGAATATTCTAGAGAGAGATGCTCTGAAAATATATATGTAGTAGAGAATGAAGATTGCGAACCTTTGTTCTGAAAGGTCTCATGGTGTATTTATAGCCCATGAGTCTTGTCTTTTTGTAAAAAAAAGGGTTTGGAGTGTAATCTTACCCTATTAGCATTTAATGAGGGATAAATATCCCTTACATCTATATTAATGTTTGATTGAAATATGGTAGATCATTGGAGGAATTTTATACACCTAAAAGGTGTATGGAGATTAGGGTCCAAAACATCAAATGTAGCGAAGCTTATGGAGGCTGAGTTCTTCTCCTAGGTTAGATCCAATGAAGGATGGTCATTCCAAGACCAAGTACCTTGAGTTTGACATGTTTACCACACCCATGTTGTCTTGAACTTGGCAATCCGCCAAATCTAAGTGACTTGGACTTGACGGACGACCAATTCTAAGTGCCTTGGGTCTGGCATGTTTGCCAGACCCGCGTTGTCTTGGACTTGGCTGATTGCCAAGTCCAAGTGCCATAGGCTTGACATGTTTGCCAGACTCGCATTACCTCATTCCCTTGGGTGTGCCAAAGGAGGATGGTCATTCCCTTGGGTGAGCCCAAGGGAGGATGGTTGTTACTTTGAATTTGGTTAACTGCCAAGACTAAGTACCTTAGGTTTAACATGTTTGTCAGACCTATATTGTCTTGGACTTAGCTGACTACTACTAGACCTGCATTATATCATTTCCTTGGGCGTGACAAGGGAGGATAGTCTTTTTCTTGGGCGAGCCCAATAAAGGATGGTCATTACCTTGGACTTAGCTAACTGCCAAGTCCAAGTACTTTAGGTCGCTAGACCCACGTTATCTTGAGCTTGGCTGATTGTCAAGTTCAAGTGTCTTGGATCTGACATGTTTTACAGACCCACGTTACTTTGGACTTGACTAAATGCCAAATTCAAGTATCTTGGATCTAACATGTTCGCCAGACCCACATTATCTCATACTTGGTCAACTGTCAAGTTCAAGTATATTGGACTTGGCAGAATGCCAAGTTTAAGTGATTTTAAAATAGCTTGTGTATGATAGATATTCAATTTCTATATATATATATATATATATATATATATATATATATATATATATATATATATATATATATATATATATATGTTTCTTGCAAAAACTAGTCGTTTATAGACGTTACCGTTCCTCTGACAGCTCAAACGGTCTACCGTTTTAGATTGGTCAAGTCAATCAGTCAACCGATTCCTGTAAATTCACAGGTGTTCATCATATATGAAAAAGTGGTCGACCGATTCATGTAGAATTTTAGATTTATCAGTTTTAATCTTAATAAATTCTTAGAACCGTTTTATCAATCCCTTTTTAAATGCATGCAAAGTGAAGTGTGTGCATTTATTTTAATTTGTGCTATCAAATATGATATAAAGATTTACTTTTAAGCATTAAAATGAACACTTAAAACTAAGTCTTCACTTGCTTTGCATGTTGGACTTGTTTATTGATTATCATCAAAATGCATTAAATATCAGCAATGGCCTCAACCTTTGAAAGCACCTTTCCTTCATGCAGTTAAAATCATCTCGCCATGAGCTTTTTTCATCGGTGGTGCGTGTTCACAAAGCATTTCCGGTTTGGATCTGACGAACCATTCTTCTTTTTTCTCTCTTCAAAAGAGAAAAGTGGGATGTCAGTTTCTTTGATTCTTTTGATGCTATTTTTAGTAAGAGTTTTCTTTACAATTTCTCCTTTAATTTTAGGTTGATTTGGAATTGGGTTTTGTAATTATTTTTGGTTTGCTTTTCATAGCGCTATTCTAGTCATATGATTTGGGTTGCAAGCTTGACAAGTTAACCCGGGCTTGGGTTGTTTTCTTTTGTCCTTTTTGTTAATTTTTTTTTCTCAATTTCATGCTTCTACTGTGATATTCCATATCGGAAGCGAGCGTCCAGAGTCAGGGCTTTATGAGTAGTGCTGGTCGCTGACCTGTTGTACGCGTTTTGGGGCGTTAACCTCAGAAGTGGGCTCGTGTCACCAAGAATAAAATCGTGAGGGCGGTAAGGCCCAAAGTGGAAAATATACGACAAGTTGGGTCGGGCTATTATATTTGATATCAGAGCCGAGGATGGCTCGTCTTAAGGTGGGGGGGGATTGTGATATCCCACATCGGAAGCTAGTGTCCAGAGCCAGGGCTTTATGAGTAGTGCTGGTCGCTGACCTGTTGTACGCTTTTTGGAGCTTCAGGTTCAGAAGTGCATTCGCATCACCAAGAACAAAACCGTGAGGGTGGTAAGGCCCAAATCAGATAATATACGGCGGGTTGGGCTGGGCTATTACATCTACATTATGTTGGTTGAGAATTGAACTTCATTTTTTTTTCTATTGGGTTTTGTCAGTTTCACGACCTTGGTCGAGGATTTGGTAGGTTAACCTGAGTTAACTTGGTTTTTTTTTCCAGTTTTTTAATTGAATTTATTTTCAATTTCATCCTCAAACATTAAGTTGGTTGGAAATTGAGATTTATTTTTTTATTTGGTTAACCTGAGTTGACTTTGATTGTTCTTTTTTGTTATTTTTAAAAACATTTAATAATATTTTTCAAGTTTTCATCCCCCAAAATTTTGTTGATTGATATATTTTTCTATATCATGAGATTAATTAAAAATATATTTTAGATATTATTTTATTAAATTCTATTTAAATTTTACTTAGTTATCAAGTAAGATTATAGAAATATTTTTAGAATATTGGCAAGCGTTTTATTCTCATGTCTTTTTTTTATTTAATTCAATTGATTTATTGTGGTAACTACCTATTTTGTTTATCATATGATTTCATGAAGTGGACTTATTGATTTTAGTTGGATCTATGACCAAAATCACATATTTTTGTTGCTTCTAAAAAATACACTAGCAATGCCTAATTTTTTTTTACATTAAAGAATGTACGTTGTACGCCACCAATCTTGTTAACAAAAACCTAAGTCACTTGGAGAAATTACTATTTATTGTAATAGTATAATGATAAAATTGCTCCTGAGCCATAAAAGTTTTGATTTAAGCATTCAGGACAAGGTGATATTTTTACTATGACACAATTATCTTTTATAAATTATATAGGGTTAGATTTGTTATTTTGTTTTTATTGCATAATAAAATTATTAATTTAATCCTAGAATAAAAAAATATAATGCTTATTACTCATCCGTGTTTTGGTCTTTCAAAATAGTGTTATTACTTTGATGCCTTAAAGATAAAATCAACATAACTCTCTAACATGAGCTTCTTTTTATCATTTTAAATTGGTTTTATTGTAAAGTTTTAGGTTACCTAGGTGAATTATTGTAACTAACATATATTAAATATTATTATAAAAAACTGCTAGCTCGTGCGAACATAGATGGCCTCGCTCTGTTCGGGTGGCGTGTGTGCGGCCATTACAACCACTAAATGTTGCTTTCTGGAGAGGCATTTGGAAGGTCTTGGCACTCCATACATGATGGGGCGACACATGGGCTAAACACGCTTCTAGTTTGACATCAACAATCATTTGTTTTTTTCCTTTCTTTTTCTCTCTTTCATCCTCAAATTAAACGCCAACCCTTTTAAAATCTAAAACCAACCCCTTCAATTTCTTTTTTCCTTCACATTTATTCCATGTCCATTTGATTACTATTTTTTTTAAATTTCAAGTAAGCTATAAAATTACAAATGGTTTTTTGATTTCAACTCCTTTCATTTTTTAATATCTCAAATTTGGTTCATATTCTTTTTATTGCTATTTATTTTGTTTGACATTATTTTTTAGATTGATTTTTTTATATATAATTTCATCCTCAATAGTTTTTTCTCTATCAAATTTGATCTTCATTCAATTTATTGCTATCTTTTTTACTTTGACAAGTTTTTTAAATTGATCTTTTTCTCACGATTTCATCCTTCAAAATTAATTTGGTTGAGAATTAAGCTTCTTAATTGAATCCGGCTCTGGATTTCACAAGTTGCGAGTTTTAGAGATTAGACCGGGTTTAGGAGGTTTGCTTGTTTTTTTAATTTTCTTTTCTAAAGCTTTTTTTTTTAATTTTACTTTTTTTAAGAGCTTTGCTTTATTATTTTTAATGGTTAGTCTTATAAGGGATTAGTCTTGGATTCATGACCAAAGTCACCAGTTTCAAAGGTTAACGTAGGTTGACTTTTGTTTTTTCAAGTCCTTTTTTAAAATTTATTTATTTTAATTTTATTATTCAACATTTAATTTATTAAAAAATGGTCTTCCTATCTTTTTTTTTCCTTTTCTTTTCATTGAGTTATCTCAATTCTGTGCCCATGGTCACAGGGTTTACGAGTGAACCCATGTTGACTCATATTTGTTTTGTTTTTCATTGCTAAGGGGTTAGTCTCGGGTTCATGACCACAATTACTGATTTTTCCTTCATATTTAGTCCATGTCCATGTCCATTTTATTATTATATTTGTTTTAATTTTGAATAAGCTCTAAAATTACAAATGCTTTTTTTTTTATTATTTCATATCCTTTTATTTTTTTAATATCTCAAATTTTCTTTATTTTTTTATTGCTATTTATTTTGTTCAACATCATTTTTTAGATTGTTTTTATATATATATAATTTCATCCTTCATGGTTTTTTCCTATCAAATTTGATCATTATTCTTTTTATTGCTATCTTTTTTACTTTGACAAGTTTTTTAATAGATATTTTTTTCACGATTTAATCATTCAGAATTTAATTGGTTGGGGGTTAAGCTTCTTGATTGAACCCGACTCCAAGAATTCACGGGTTACGAGTTTTAGAGATTAGACCTGACTTAGGGTGTTTGTCCGAGTTTACTTGTTTTTTTTTTATTTTTCCTTTTTAATGAATTTTTTTTTATGTTTTACCGTTTTTAGAGTTTTGCTAATTATTTCTTACAGTTTGCGTTCTATAGGATTAGTCTCGGGTTTATAACTAAAGTTACCAGTTTCAAAGATTAACGCGAGTTGACTTTTGTTTTTTCAAGTCCTTTTTTTAAATTGATCTATTTCAATTTCATTCTTCAACATTTAATTTATTGTAAATTAGTCTTCCTACCTTTTTTTTCATTTCCTTTCCATTGGGTTATTCCAATATTGTATCTATGGTCACAGGGTTTGTGGGTTAGTTTCGGGATCATGACCACAATCACCAATTTTTCCTTCACATTTAGTCCATGTCCATTTAACTACTATTTTTTTTTTTAATTTTGAATAAGCTATAAAATTATAAATGTTTTTTTTTTATTTTACCCCCTTTCATTTTTTAATATCTCAAATTTGGTTTTTATTTTTTTATTACTATTTATTTTGTCTAGCATCATTTTTTTAGATTGTTGTTTCTTTATAATTTCATCTTCCGTGATTTTGTTTCTATCAAATTTGATCCATATTTTTTTTATTGCTATCTTTTATACTTTGACAAATTTCTTAATTGATATTTTGTTTTCATGATTTTATCCTTCAAAATTTAATTAGTTTGGAATTAAGCTTTTTGATTGAACTCAGTTCCAGGATTTCACGAGTTACGAGTTTTAAAGATTAAACCGGGTTTGCTTATTTTTTTTCCCTTTCTTAAAGCTAATGTTTTTTACTTTTTGTAGAGTTTTTCTAATTATTTTTTATAGTTTGCCTTCTATGGGATTAGTCTCGAGTTCATGACTAAAGTCACTAGTTTCAAAGGTTAATACGGGTTGATTTTTATTTTTTCAAGTATTTTTTTTAAATTGATCTATTTCAATTTCATCCTTCAACATTTAATTTATTGAAAATTGGTCCTCTTACCTTTTTTTTTTCCTTTCCTTTCCATTAAGTTATCCTGATCATATGCTCACGGTCGTAGAGTTTGCGGCTTAACTCGACTTAACTCATATTGTTTTCCCATTGCTAAGGGGATAGTTCTAGGTTCATGCCTAGAGTCATTGGTTTCAAAGGTTAACACGAGTTGATTTTTGTTTTTTTAGGTCTTTTTTTAAATTGATTTATTTAAATTTCATCATTCAATATTTAATTTATTGAAAATTGATCTTGATACTTTTTTTTTCCTTTCTTTCTATTGGGCTGTCCCCATACTATACTTATGGTCATGATGTTTGCTAGTTAACTTGGGATGATTCATATTTTTTTCATTGATTTTTCAAATTAAATTTATTTTTTCATTTTTATCCTTCAACGTTGAGTTATTCGATAATTGAGCTTTATGATTTTTGTTGAATTTTCTTTCGAACACGGTCATCCTAATATGACGATTGGGTCAAAGATTTTCATCCTGATCTAGGTAGGCTCAAATCGAGTTTTTTTTTATACTTTTTTTTTCATTATATTTTTTTTAAAATTTTTATCCTTCAACATTTTATTTGATAGAGATTGTGCTTCAACTTTATTCTTTTCACTTTCTTTCTATGAAGTTTTTATATTTTCATTTGATTTATTAGGAATTGGTCTCTGAACTTTTTTTTTCTATAAGATTATCCCAATTTTATGTCCATAGTCATGAAGTTTGTGAGTTAACCCGGTTTAACTAAGGATTTTTTTTTAATTTTTTTAGTTTCACCCTTCAACAATAGATTGTTTGATAATTCGAGTGAGCTCATGTTGGGCTCTTTATATTTTTTTTTAAATTGTTATTTTTTATGAGTTTATTTATTATTATTGTATATTTTGAGTCACATTTTTTTTTAAATTATCAAATTTCATCACCTAGTTTACAAAAACAAGTCCACTATCATCCTACATCCGCACCAGCAAACCAATAAAGGGTGCAAAAATAGAGGAAGCCTCTAGGCTGAAAAGCTAAATTCAGTGCGGAGAAGGTGTGTGCCAAAATTAAAGAGAAATGTCAATCAGCTAGCTAGCCTCACCGAGCCCCGACATCCATAACTTTATTTATTCTCCACAGACAAATAACACCTTCCTCAGGCCAGCTATAATTCAGTTCTTAGTGGATGCTCCATTACCCACGAGAGGTCAACCTAAGCTCCACGTGCTAATTTGTTACTGGGTGTTCGGTCACATATTGCATGCAGATTTTTTTATTGGCAGAAACACTAAATCTGGTGTTGCTTGTACCTCCTTCATGGAGTGCTTATATCCCAAATTTAAACAAAATCAAGATCCATTATAGGCACTGTGGAAAGCATTTGTCTTCGCAAATGCACAACATACGCACTGTAGAAAGCATTTGTCTTTCCAGAATAAAAACCTGATCTTTGATGTTTGAGAAATCAGGTTGACAAACAGTAAACCGCCATGAATTTTAATCTTCGGAAACCATTTCAGAGAAAGTTATTTAAGCCGCTTCAAAGGTGGAATTTATTTATGATCAATGCCTCTGGATGTAGATTTTCCTCAATTCAACGTCTTAATTTAGAATGAATGGTGAATCAGAAAGAGTCATGACAAGAAACAGCGACATATTACTGCCAAGAGGTGTGGCTCACGTCCAACATGGGATCTACATGATTGAACTCGACAAACAAAAGTAGATAGAAAGAAGACAGGATGCAAAAATGGATAGAGAAGCGTGGCTAGCTGGGATAGGCAAATTGTACCCAAAAGTGCCAGAATCAGATACCTTATCCCAGCATATGACAGTGCACTATGAGAAGCTCTTAGTGAATACACATCGCTTGAATTTTGAAACTCTAACTACCACATATATGGCTGGTGTAGAAGAAACCTGATGACAACTCTTTTCTTCTGAACTTCAAACCATTCAAAAGAATCTGCATAAAAGACATAGGTCAATTTGGATATTCATCAGCCCCCACCATGAAAAGATCATATGCCATAGTCATGCTTTACAAGTTCTAGTATCCAGCTTTTTCTTTAACAGTAAGCATGCTTCCTCATAATCATGGCCTAGGTTTTGCCAAGACAAATCTCATCTCTCCGAAAGGGCTCGGACGGTCTATCAATCGAAATCATAACTATAAACATTGAGCGTTGGCTAAGTTTGGCGAGTGGATACACTCCCACCATGTCAGGCAAGGTTCAGCTCGTAGACAAAGCCGTAGAAACATATTTTTTCATGTATCCTCTAATCCCACCATGGATGATGCCATGGTAATTGTTTTGAATTCGAATGGATTTTTTTCCTGCTACCACTTAACGTGGATATTACCAAAACCAAGAAAGATGACTTAGTCTGCACAAACTAATCTAAGAACACTACATAAAAGAAATCCATAACTATTAAACCTGTAAACCTGCTTATGGTCCAAAGATGGTCAACCAGTTGGAATGACATAGACTGTCTGAATGTGATAAAGTTATGACTCAAGAATAATGTTCAGACAACAAATATGTTATTGTGCTACTTACTGTAACTAATCAATGTCCTGTTGTTGAGTGGATGATTCGTGTTTTTATTGTTTTAGAAAATCATACTTTCTTAAACTATGACAAATAATAATCCTTTCTAAAATAACATAATTTTTGAAAAAGTAATGCAATAATATTTGCTGAAAATATGATAATATATAGTTTATTGTATTGATCATATAACACACAATCTTTGGCAATTAATATGTTTATTTCTTTTTCTGGATCTGTTGAATTTAAATTTATTGTTTTATGCTTTTATGTGATTTTTCCTTATGGTATTTTCATTTCATCATATCCTTTCTCATTATTAAGTGCACTGCATTCTAGAAAACACAATTTACAGCAATATATATATATCCTCTAATTATCAAATCTCTTAGAAACCACAAAAGCATGAACTACAATTAAGTAAATATATGTGGAAGCTAAAAGATTAAAACATATATGATATCACCTAATTCTTCCTGATCCAAATGGTTGAACACATCATTTACTTATGATCATTTTCACCATATCTTCTTTCCCATTTTGGTGCCAATCAAGCATATATGGGTGGTCATTTTTAACCTATTTTCAGCTTTGTTTCTAGCTTAATTGAAGGATGAAAACTTGCAATTTGTCTTCAAACTCAATATTCTACTTGGAGACAAGTGACACCATATTCATCTTCATACTTATCACATTCCTGATTCTTCTATCCTTTCTACATTTGCCATTTAGAGACAAATGTTGCTTATATTTCTACCGGCCCATAAGAAGATCTATACCATAAATACTTATTAGTATTGACCGATTTAATCAAAGAATCTGCTAGGTTTTTTTTAAGGTAAATCTTCTTTAAATCCATACTTCCATCTTCCATCACTCACTCAAGCCAGTAGAATTATCAAAATAGTGAAAGAGAAAACTCACATAATAGGTTTAAATTTATATTTGGACAAAAAAAGATATAGCAAGGCACCTGACCAAAAGAAAGACCACCTACGGGCTTTACCTTCCAATAATATAAGGTAATTTTAATTTTACCATTACTAGAAAATTATCAAATACAAACAGAAATATCAACGTAAAACAATATGATAACATTTACCAATGAAACATGACATCACTATTCTTGTTGGTGAATATAGAGCGAATTACTAGAGGAATTAAAAGAAAAAAAAAATTGGGCAAATATTCTCTCATTAATTCTATCGCTAATATTGACAAATCAATATTGCCAATGAAATTAATGATGAAAAATAACAGTGGCTAATTTCTATCGGGGAACCTATCGGTAATATTTAAGTTATAACCTTCCTCTCACTCCCCCTCCTCAATTTCTTCTTCTTCCCTTTTCTTTTCACCCTTCCTCTTCTTCCCTTTTCTTTTCACCCTTCCTCTCTTATTTTGTTACAAATCAAGCTCCCATCATCACAAATCAAGCCACTCTTACACTCAATCTGTTAGTATCCTTGTTCTGGTTCATTTTTTTTTCAAGATTCACCACATCAAGTAAGAAAACCTACCCATTTTTTTTTTATTGTAACCCATTTTTATGTTAACTTTTTGGCATTTTTGTGTAGTATATATAGTTTGTTTATGTCTTTACTTGTTTTATTTTTTTATATATAAATTTATTGTATGAATGTATGATTTGTACACGTTAGAGTTTATTTAAGATTTTAAAAATTGTATTTGTTTGTCATTTGATAAAATTAA
>Ga0307515_10012094_pt1 | contig 16275 bp, 3 predicted proteins | sample 17_EM_MG_FD_194513 | JGI IMG/M metagenome (GOLD analysis project Ga0307515, IMG submission 194513) | Populus trichocarpa ectomycorrhiza microbial communities from riparian zone in the Pacific Northwest, United States - 17_EM | ecosystem: Host-associated > Plants > Roots > Unclassified | place...
AGATTATATAGATTATATAGATTATATAGATTATATAGATTATATAGATTATATTACGTGACTTGGTTACTATTCCTCATTATATAGTTTTACCGGATCTATCCTGGACCGTGCTTATATTAACTAACTAGCTTTCTCTAACTTCTCTCCGAGTAGTTGTAATATTATACTTAAAGCGTCTATAATACTATCTCCCTCCTCTTTATCTTCGTCCTTAAAGATTCCTAGCATCTCTAAGTTGTTTATTAGAGGTGTAATATCCATCTAATTAATTTAGTTAACATTGTTACTTATAATGCCTTTAAAGGTTTCTAAGCCTCCGCCTTCTTCTTTTATAGCTCATTGGTCTTATACCGTTGCTATAATATTATCTCTAAGTGGAATAATACTATCTCCATGTTCTTATTATATAAAAAAGGGGTTAGTTTGCGTTGCGCTGGCAAGTCCTTTATTTTAGCAACCCTCTTCTTATTTAGAGTGCACTAAAGCGAATATTTATTTGTCCTACGACGTTCGCTCTATATCTAACGCTAAGTATACGCGTTCTATAACTCTTAATAGTTGTTAAGTTCCCTAAGTAATTTATTATAGGGTTTTATATTTAATCTGCCGCTGCGAAGCTCGATAGTGAACTTGCGGGTGCCCTAGGTGAGATTTATCGTCTTTAACGCGAAGATTAAGCTCGCGCTAAGTAGGTAAGAGAAGAGGATCGTTAAGCCCTTAAAGCCTGCGCCTCTGCTTATACTCGGCTTCTTTATTTTAAGAAGGTTTATAAGAAGGTTCGTTTTAAGGAGTGGAAACTTATAGAATAAGGTCTATAGGAACTTAGTAATAAAAGAACAGATTCTTTTCTAATAGTAAAGGAAATAACTCTAAGTAGCTCGGTAATCGCTCTTCCTAGGTCCCCCTTAGGTAACTTATTCTTTAGTGATTCTTCTTTAATATTACCTAACCTATTCTCTTCTAATACTCCTATACCTTTCCTATAGCGTTCTTTAAATTTTTTAGTAGCTTCTAGGTAGTTTTATTATAGCTTATCTACTTAACCTTATACTATATTTTATTGTTAACGTCCTTATAACTAATAATCTTTAAAACTTGCTATTTATCTTTCTTTTATCCTCTATACGTGTCTACTTTATAGACTGGTTGCTTAACTTTTTTATGTGCTGGCTTTAGCATTGCGATATGCTATATAGGGTAGATCTTTATCTTAGCTAGTAGGTTTAACTTAAATGTAACCGGTGAAATCCTTTAACTGATTTTAAAAGGTCCTAGTCTAACATAGTCTAACTTCTTGCTTAGTTATTAACTCTTAAAATTTTTATATAGTAGCTATACTTTATCTCCCTCCTTAAGATCTAGTCCCTTAGATCTCTTAGCATTATAGTATTTTTTTATTCTTTATTATACTACCTTAGCTGTTTCCGTGAGGTTCTTATAAAGATTTATTAATGTCTCTATTCTTTACTTAGCTGTACTACTTGTCTTCTTTACTTAATGTAGCGATAGCGATGTTCTTGGCTTATATCTATAGTTCGCCTTAAATAGTAATATACCTATTTCTTTTTATAGTGTTATATTATATATAAACTGTATAACTAGTAATAGTAATACCTAATTATTCTGCGCGTAATTAATATAATGTCTTAGATACTGCTCTAGTATTTAATTTAATCTTTCTATTTGACCGTCTATCTGCGGATAATATGCGGTGGAAGTTACTACTTAAACTCCTTACTTTGCTAAGAATACCTCCCAGAATGCTGCTATAAATCTTAGATCTCTATCTAATATGATTTTGCTTAGTACTCTATGCCTTACGAATACTTCTTTAATATAGATTTTAGCGATATCTTCTGCTAATATTTCTTCTATATATGCTATAAAGTATCCCTACTTTATAAGCTTGTCTACTATTATTAAGATCGTATTATGATCTTATCTGGTAATAGGATCTCTTAACTTTAGTAACTTTATAATAAAGTCCTATAATATGACCTCCTATAGTCTCTCTGGTATTTTAATAGGTTGTAGCCCTCCGTATAGCTTATGCCTTATTAGTTTATTTCTTTAGCAATCTAGATACTTCTTAGTGACCTTTCTAGCTATTTTTTAGATTTTATTAATGATATACTTCTCCTAAAGTCTTAATACTAAGCCTATAGCTCCGTTGTGTCCTTAAGTTAGTCCTTTATAGAAATCTTCTATAAATTGCTCTGCTATGCTTCTTAGGATATACTTTACTTCTTAATTTTTGTATATATCTGTCTGTAGATCTTTTAGCTATGCCTTTAGAATTCTTTATACCTAAAAGCTTTCTGGTGTTTTGTAGACTCTATTTAGTTCTTTCTAAGTTGCTATAATTTTAGGATAATTATACCTAATTAATCCGTCTGTATCTTTTCGCAGTAAAGCCCCTAATGGCTTTTTATCGTTTTATAGTTTAGCCTTTTAACTTAGAGCATCTACTCTTATATTGTCTGTACCCTTGGTATACTAAATCTTAAAATAGTATTTTGTAAGCATCTCTGCCTATTTAACCTATTTTTAGTTAAGTTCCTTTGTTATTAGAAATCCTGTTAGGTTTTTATAATCTGTTTTAACTATAAATAGTTTCTTTATACCTTATAAGAATGCTTTTTATTTCTTTAGTGCTGTAACTATACCTAATAACTCCTTATTATAGATGTTATAGTTTAGTTCTGGTAGTATTATCTTCTAACTATAATATGCTACTAGGTGCCATTTATCTGGATGCTTTTATATAAAGTATGCCCCTAGTGTAAAGTCTAATGCATCTGTCTTAACAACCGTCTTTAGTTCTAGTTAATAGATCTTAAGAACTGGCTCCTAGGTAAATAACCTTTTAACTTCCTTAAATAGTTCTTATTATTCTTCTCCTTATACCTATAGTTTTTCTTTCTTTATTAACTGTGTAAATGGCTTAATGTTTTTTTAACTATTATGCTATAAACCTTCTGTAGTAATTGTAAAACCCTAGGAACGATCTTAACTGCGTAACGTTTTTTAGTTCTTGCTAATTTACTATAGCCTTGATCTTCTTTAGATCTATGCTAAGTTGGCCTGGTTTAATGATAAATCTAATAAAATCTGTCTTCTTGGTAAAGAACTTGTATTTCTTAATTACTACTAGTATCTATTCTTCTTATAGTCTCTTTAAGACCTATTTAACGTGTTCCCTATATTCTTCCTTAGTTATTGAGTAGATAATGATATTGTTAAGGTATGCTATAATAAATTTATCTAAATGTTTTCCTAATATATTGTTAATTTGCTTTTAAAACGTTGCTAATATGTTTATAAGCCCGAATTGTATAACTAATGGTTTATATAGTCCTTCCTTTAACCTAAAGGCTGCCTTCTATTTATTACCTTCCTTAATTCTAATCTAATGGTACGCCTATCTTAGATCTATTTTTGTAAAGATTTGCGCGTTGCCTATCCTGTCTTAGATTTCGCTAATTAAGGGTAAAGGATACCTATCCTTTTTAGTAATGCTGTTTAACTATCTATAGTTAATATACAGCCTTAGCTTGCTATTCTTCTTTAGGACGAATAATACTAGATAACCCGCTAATGATTGTAATGGTCTAATGTAACCCCTTTATAAGTTCTCCTAGATAAACTCTTTTAATACTTTACCTTCTTCTTTAGTAAGCTTATAGATTGGAAAGAACCTTGGACTTATTCCTAGTTCTAATTCTATCTTATAGTCCTATGCTATATACTCTAATAGCTTTTTACTTTCTAGTGACTATAATTTCTTACTATACTTATGGTATCTCTTTGGTATATAGCTTAGTCCTTTTTCTGTTTCCTTATAGGTCGCTCCTACTTAGTACTATACTATCTTGGCTTGTTATTATATTTTACGGCGTTAAGTATCTTTAATATTAACCTAACCTATAACCCAATCGATCTTTAGATTATACTTCTGTAACTAAGGTATCCCTAGTATTGCCTCGTCCTTCCCTAATAGTAGGATATTAAAAGACATCCGAATTTATTTTCCTTTAATAGTTAACTAAATAGGTCCTATTTTAAGATTAATAATGCCGTCTCTATAGGCTATTAGATTTTCTAAAATTGTTATTAATAAATATAGGTGCTCCTTTCTTCTATGTGGTAGTCCTATTCTTTTAACTACTGCTAGTAAGATATAGTTCCTTGTTACTCTACTATCTATTAGTGCTTTAAACTGTTAATTTTACCATTTAACTTATAGATTTAGGTGTCTTCCTTAAATTCCTTTAAGGGTCTAAGGCTCTACTACTGGTTCCCTCTAATTCCGTAAGCCTCTACTTTTCCTAACTATTAGCTACTAGATCCTATTTGTATTTGGTCTAACTTAGGCTAATACTTAGTTTGCTTTTTGTTTTTAATATACTATAGATAGGTATTCTCTAGATATTCCTACTATTGTCGTCTATCTAGGCATTCTTCTGTAAGGAATTTTCCTAGTTAAAGTGTTAAGTCCCCTTATTTTTAAACTTCTACCGGGTGCTAGTTATATATATACTTAGCGTTTTAGTATTTTGCCTTATCCGTTATCTAATATATTCTTATTAGATACTTCTAATTCTTATTCTTTAGTGTTCTATATATACTGCACGTATTATCTATATATGCTATCTATAATAGTGTGTAATGTGCTTAGTGCCTTAGGTTAACTCTTAGCTTATCTTTGTTCTTAAGTTTAAACCTTTTTTATATTAATCTAAGCGTTACAACTTTATTCGCGGGTACTAAGATTTGTCTTTTACTTCTTTAGTCCTTTAATTACTCCTTTAGATCTTTTGACGTTATAATTAAGGCTCCTTTAATATGAGTTATAGCCTTTTCTATAATTGGGTGGTCTTGGATAACTTTTTTATCCAACTATATATAGAAATTTTCCTACTTATTATTGTGTTGCTGCCTATACTACTTTTAATACAGCTACTTAAGTGTATACGTTCTATCCGTAAGGAAGTATCTTCTTATTGCTGTATTATAATAGCCCTTTGTGTATTATTTCTTAAATCTAGTTAGGATTCCCAAATCCTCTTTTTGTTCTAGTTTGGTAAGCCACTTAGCTCTTAATATGCCTGCTCTTGGCCTATTAGTAATTCTTTGTACTGGCGCTCTGTCCCTTATATAACCTAGTAGACTAGATCTCTTATCTAGTTTCTGCTTTTACTATAAGGTAATTCTTGCTTTGAATTTCTCTATAGTTTCTTTTCTTTTGCGTCTTATAAGTGGATTCTTAAAGTCTTTATACTTCTTAATCTTGGTATTAACTTTTTAATCTTTAGGCTGAATACTGTGTTTAGCTGGTAAGTCCTTTAGGTCTATATGTCTATCTTCTAGTCTAACTGCTGCCTAGATTGTAGATTCTCTAATCTGTAAAGAAGCTCCTTACCTCTTATCTGTGGGTGTCCTTATTTATACTCCGAATTCTTAGTCCCTTAGATTCTTTAATCCTAAGCTTGCTTCTAACTTAAGCTTAGCTCCCACCTTAGTCTAACTAGGCGTCTGTAGTGTTTTTATCTTATTTTAAGAGTCTTAAATCTTATCTATCTTGTCTTAAGAATTTAATGCCTATAGGAAGCTCTGTCCTAAGCTTATTTGTATGTTCCTGAACTAAGCTATTGCCCTGCTCTATCGGTTTTCGTCCATTATAGGTCCTTAGGTGTGCCTTATCTTGTCTTAAGAATTTTAGTCGTCTCTTATCTTGTCTTAAGAATCTTAAGCCTTTAGCCTTTTGCCTTTATTAAGTGGTGAATTAGCACTAGCAGTTATCTGCTTGCTTGGTCTTTATAAGATACTTTTTCTGCCGTCTTATAAAGCGATAGATGCCGTATTTAACGGTGTTATAATACCCGTTACTAAACCTTGCTCTATAGCGGTCTTAGTCTCTACTTCTAATGCTAATGTCTTAAGATCTTCTTTCTTAATATCGCTGAATGGATTTTTCCTAAAGTCCCTTTTTAAATACTGCCTTATTGATACTGTACTAAAAGTTGCTGTTAGATCTTCGTCGTATTCGTAGAGTCTATCTTGCTCTTTATAGTCTTAGGTGGCTCTTAGTTTCTCTAAACTAGGTTCCTATAGCTAATAGCTTGCGCCGTACTTAGCGTCTTTATAAATTTAGCACGCGTTATTATAGCAAAACGTAAAGTGGTTAATTAAACAATCTTTTGTTCCTTATAGTGTATTATTATCCCTCTATACGTGTATGCCGTCTGCTAGTCCGGTTCCCTTTATTATATAGTGACTTTAACTATCTTTGCAATCTCTAACGAAATGACCCTATTTTCTATAATTTATATAAGCTCCCTCTTTAAACCATTTTTCTTATTATAGAGTTTGCCTGAATATCTTCTACTGCTAAGATCCCTAATTTAGCCTTTGCTCCTTAGACCTTTAATTACTTAATCCTTATCCTCTTAGTTTCTATAGTATCTTGCTTTATCTCTTATAGGCTTTTTTAGTACTACTTAGGTCTATTAGCTCTGTACTATACTATGGTTTTTAACTTAGCTTTAGTTAATGCGTACTCTACGCCTTATATAACTATAGAACTCTGTCCTAACCTTTCTTAGTCTATTCCCTTTAGTAGATCCTATTATTAATCTTTATTGCTTAATTTATTAATTCCCTTAGGGTATCCGCATCTTCTATTAGAATAATTGCGTTCTAGACTTTAGCCTTAAGTCCCTATTTATACTGTGCCATAAGCGCCCTATTGTTCTACTTAACTTATATTACTAGCGTTTAGAACTACGTTGTATACTTAATAGCTGAGGTTTATTACGTAATGTTTTAAAGCTTTCTTTCCGCCGTAATTGTTGCCTTTAGGTCTCTAAATATCTATATAAGTTGCTTTACAAATCTATTCTAGCTTAAGAATATAAACCGTACTTCTTGGTTTGTCGTTATTATTCTATTTGCTTGTATTTCTATAAGGTAAGGCTTAAACTACTTAAGTGCTCTTCCTAATAAGAACAATCCTGTATACGCTATTTGATTTATGGGTATTGCTAGCTTTGCTCCCTCTTACGTAACCTTAAAATGCATTTATATAAGGAATCCTTTAAGCTTTAATCTTTCTCCTAAGAATCTTTTAATTAATGGTAACTTAACCTTTACTGCTCCTATCCTATTAACCCTTTATTTAAGTGCCGTATTATTTTCTATTAACTAGTTAACTATTTCCTGTAGTTGTTTAACCGTTACAGGTTGTTGTGAGTTAGTACCTACTATATTGGTGTTACCTCCTGACCTTGAAGTAGTTGCCGCCGTTAATGGCGTTGTGGTGGCTGCTTTTGGTGGCATATTATTCGACTTTTAATACCGTAACTAGGTAGTGATTGTATAACGGAACTTTATAGCAAGTACTACGATAAGCTTGTTATTAGGCTAGGTGTGTAGGTGATGCGTAAAGTTAATAACGTAATAATAACTAGTGGAGTAGTTGCCTAACAGATTAACTCTAATTGTATTCTAAGAATTACTATAAGGAAGGAACTATCTAGGTAGGGACTAAGGGTCCTTAAATATATAACCGTACTCCTATGAAATCCTTCTTGTATATAAGGTACGTGTGCTCTATCTACTCTATTATATAGATTATATAGATTATACAGATTATATAGATTATATTATGTGACTTGGTTACCATTCCTTGTTACATAGTTCTACCGGATCTATCCTAGACCGTGCTTATATTAACCAACTAGCTTCCTCCGACTCCTCTCCGAGTAGTTATAACATTGTACTTAAAGCGTCCGTAACACCCCTAAAGGTCGCTAATTAACTTAATATCCTTATCCGAGGACTCCTTGTTGCCTAGATTACTTATATTGTCGTCCTCCAACTAATCCGTCACCTGCCCTTACTAAATATCCTCTGGTAAAGCAGCTCCTTCTATTCCCTTTTTAGCTGCATCTTAAAGTTGCTTAATAAGAGCCGCAGCGGCGGTAATAGCGGTAATAAAGTCCTTCGCCCGCTTCTAGAGCTCTTCTATAGTTAACTGTTTTAATAACGCATAATTAGCCGCTATTTAAGCCGCTAGTTAAGCTTCTTTAGTGTTCTTTTTATAAGCTATATTGGCGGCGGTAAGGGAGTTCTTCTACGCCTTACTTGCCACCTTTCCTGCCTCTACTGCCTCTCGCTAGTATTCCTTAGCTAGCTTTTTTAGATTAGCAGCTTTCTTCCTAGCTACCTTTCTAGCGTTAATTTATTTTCTAGTAAGTACTTCTACTGCCTAATGATTTCTCTTAAGCTATTCCTTAGTAAGCCTGGCTTGCTCTTTAGCCTTATCGGCGGCGCGCTTAGCAGCGGCAAGCTCTCTTACTGCCTCTAGTGTAAGAACCGACTTAATAAAAATTATAGTCCGTTTTTACTTCTTTTTAGCCTTCCTCTCCTTAGTATATTACCGAAGTTCATTATTCTTAGCCTGTATAATCTCTAAGCCGTCCTCAAGGGATTATAGGTGCTGTATTAGCTTTAAAACCACTGCCTTCGTCGCCTCTTATATAGTTTCTAGGTAAAGGATTGTGCGCGCGTACCGAGCTCAAGCGTATTCACTATTAGGTAGCGGAGGATGCATAGGGGAGGATAGAATTGTTATATATTTAAGAGAAGGCGGCGGTATAGATAGTTAAGTAAAAGAAGGTTGTGCGAAGCAGCAATTAAGAGCTTAATTCGGGTTAAAGGGATAAAGGCCTACTACCTTAAAGGCGCTCCTAATTAACTCTCTAGTATATATTCGCGGCCGAATCTTACTTAGTATTTTTAGAAAGTACTCTTTATTAATACTAGTAATACCACAAGCTGTATATTTATTAACTTTAGATAAATATAGTCGCTTAATAACTAAGAATATAACCAGATCTAATGGCTGCAGAAGGTGCGTCGAATGCGGCAGTAGGTAAATTGGTACAATTTTCTTTAACTAGCAGAGCTTAATAAACTTAATATTAACGTAGCTACTATAGCCGTCCATAACCAAGAGCTAGTAGCCGTTGTATTTACTATTATTACCATCCTCTATTAGCCTCTGCTATACCTTAGTTCATCTAGTATATTGCTTAAAGTGCTTTAGCCATCGTACTCTAAGCTCTTAATTTAGCTATCCATTCTTACTTATTGCTAGTGTACACTCGCCTATAGCTTCCTCCGCCTCTTGCCATAGAGATTCTGTATATTAGCGTCCTTTGAAAATAATAAACGGTGGAATTGTCTGCCCATGCATTCCAATTGAATTAATCTGCGACACCTACTCCCTAGAGCCGTTAATTGTCTTAAAGTTAATAATATTACCTCTTAAAACTACTACCTTGGCGGCGTATGCGCAGCCTATAGTATAGCTAGTCTTATCTATATTCTATATATCGGCGTCCTTAATATTATACTAAGTCTTTATATTAGAGTAGTTAGAAAAGAACCTCTTAATAAAGGCGGGATTATTACTAGCAATAGCTCGTTCTAAGCTAATTAATCGTATATAGCAAGTACAAAGCTCGCCCTGGCGTTTAAGAAAGCTATATATCCAGCGTTTGCCTAGTGGCGCGATATTATGGTAGTAAGGAAGGTAGGAGTTTTCGCGTCGTAAAATAAGGGTAGCAATTGTCCAAATTATATTATACCGACATAGAAACCCAGCCTTAGCAAGGTAAATACAGTGTCAAATAATTGCTGCTTCACTAGTAGGAGTAATACGATACTGGTTGGTATGGGCGTTATAGTAAGATTAGTGTTTGCCTCCTAGGCGCTTTTAAAAAGTAGTAGGTGGAACTCCATGTGCCTTTGCGTAGGCTTTAGCGCTTTTATATAAGCCGCCAACGCGCTAGGCAGTTAAAGCAGCTTGTAAACGATCTTCTGCACCTGGCGCTTAAGGCCAGCAAGGCATAGCTGTAGGTTGGTGATGTATTTCGTGGAGTTAATATATAAGAAAGTAATGGGTTAAGCTTTAATGCGGCAGTATATTGCTTTAGGTAATAAGCTAGCTAAAATGGGTAGGCGGTCTGCTAGCGCGGTCAAAACTAGGGTGTCGGTCAAAACCCCATCATATACGTTATACTTAATTAAAAGACTTAACGTACTTGATTACCAAGAGCGACAGATCACCGAGAGCGACAGCGCAAAATACACCAAAAAACCCGAATTTCAATTTTAAATAACTTAACAACAACTTTATAATATTTTCTAAAAATTTAAATATGAGCTCTTATATGCCTATACTTATACTTTTTATAATATTAGAATGTGCAGTCTAGTAGTTATTGAGATATTTAAAAACGTCTCTATTTTTAGCCCCTAAACTCTATATCTTAACAACTACTATACTATACGCTCTAATATTATAAAAGACGCTAAAAGAGGCATACGTAAGCTTATATTTAGATTTTTAGAAAATATTATAAAGTAGTTGTTAAGTTATTTAAGATTAAAATTCGGGTTTTTTGGTGTATTTTGCACTGTCGCTCTCGGTAATCTGTCGCTCTCGGTGATTAAGTACGTTAAGTATAATGCTTAAATATAGAAGATCTAATAGAAGGTATTAAGAATAATAAAGGTTATTAAATTAAAGACGGGAATGCTATACCTCTAATAGATAACTTAGAGATATAAGATATCTTTAAGGATAAAAATAAAGAGGAGGGGGATGGTGTTACAGACCTTATATTAGCAGTAGTAGCACTACTAAGGAGAGATATAAACGGACTAGCGGCGGAAGTATAAGAGGTACTAGAACTAGTTAAACTATAGAATAAGGGGTAACTAAGTTATATAGTTAGTTATATTATAAGTTTAAAATATAGGATTTATAAGATCTATTAGAACGTTATATACTTTGATTATTTAATATACTAACGTACTTAGTATTTCTTAAGCATAGTATTATATATTTAAAGGACTATGGTCCCTACTTAAATAGTTCTCTTCTTTATAGTAAATCTTAGAATATAATTAGAGTTAATCTATTAGGTAACCACTCTACTAGTTATTATTACATTATTAACTTCTTATTTACCTATAGACCTAGCCTATTAGTAAGTTTACTATAGTCCCTACTACAAGGCTTTATTACAGATAGCCATATAATAAAATTTATACTATTTAAAAGCCCTAAGTTTTAAAAAAATGTAACTTCGTATAGTAATAATAACGCGTTATATAAATAAATGAATTAAATATCCATAACCTCTATTTAGTAGATTTTGCTTACAGTTTTAATAAATCCCGCTAAAGGCTCTTAGACGTGATTTTGCAATTTGGAAAACGGCGTAGGTTATTCCAACGCTAGCAAAAAAAAAATTACGTCTAAGCTCGCTAAGGTAATAATTTAATGGCTTCGTATAATCTGTAATTAAGTTAATTATTTAGTAACGCTCTAAATAAGGCTTTAGAGCTCCAAATTACTATTAGCTTTGCTTACTAAAATAATTAATTTTTAGGCCCGCCTTTGCGCCTATCTTTACCCTTAGGCCTTTATCGCGACCTCCTCCCTTAGTGTTATAATACGATAGAGTCCCCTGCTCTAGTAATCTACTTAAACTAAAGCTATCTTAGAGCGCTATATAGATCGCCTAAACTTCTAGAGCTGGATCGCTTAATTTTATTAGTGGACTAAACTAGATCTAGGCTTGTAGAGGCTCTTAGCGCTCTAGTTTTATTTCTTATTTAAATATAAGGCTAATTAGGATAGGACGCTAAGAAGTTAGTATAGGTGGTAGCGGCTAATTAGTAACTTTTATAGTATTATATTATCTTAAAAAACGGTTAATTACCTATAAATTTTTGCCGTAGAATTAAAGAGTTACCCTCCTGTCGCTCCTACTACGTAGTTATACTACTTATTAATTTAGTATTTTGTTTCCACTATAGCCGCTAAATAAACTCGCCTACTAGCGACGAATTAATTTAGTATTGCGCGCTTCTTACCTAATTACTTAGCTATACCCCCATCTAACGACGTTATTCTTACCCTAAAATATATTAACTCTATAGCTAAAGGCTGCTTAAAGGTAGAGGAGTTTAAATATAGCAGTAGGTAGTATATTTGGTGCAAGTCCTTTATACTTAGCGTTAAAAATATTAAGCCTTATACGTTACTAATATAAAAATAGGGGGAGGATATTTAGCTTAAGGGCGCGGTTAGCGATAGAAAGAAGGTATACTACTACTATTATATCCATAAGAGGGCGAGGCGTTAGTACGTTAGGAAAAAATTTACTAGCATTTTTGCAGCATTTGGCAGTATATTGCGCCAAATGCGCATTTCGCGCATTGCAACGTGTAGCGTATGGTATCGACTTAGGTACGGCATACTACCGCTTTTAATAACGCGGTGCAGCTAATTGCGCATTTACAGCTACCTAGGTAAATAGTACTTAATGCGTAATTAATATATAATGCCCTTTTCGCGCATTTTATATATCTTATTTATTTTAAGTAATAAATAAGCGTTGCTCTTCCTATGTAGTTAGTAGTATTTACCTATTTTACGTAATTAGTATACTTTATTTAAAGGCTATTTTAAAGCTATTTATAAGGCTAGCAAAATTAATTATATTATTTTAGATAATTTAATACAATATAGCAATGGTTTTCTTTTACCTACCTACCTACCTGTCTGTCTGTCTGTCGGTCTATCTATCTATTTATCTATCTATTTATCTATCTATTTATACCTACCTATGCCTACCTATCTATACCTACTATTTACGCCTACTATCTATACCTACTGTCTATACCTACCTGTTTATACCTACTATCTATACCTACTATCTATGTCTTCTATTTATACTATTATTTATACCTACCTATCTATAATTTAGGAGAAAGGTTGGCTTAATTAAAGGCTCCGCCTAATTTAATTAATCGATTAATTATATTAATTTAAACCGTTCTCTATAGCTATTCGCTAGCTATATATTTAAACGGTAGTTATCTAAGGTGCCTTCCTAGGAGGCCTTAATTTAATTTAGTAATAGGCCAATATTAAAGCTCTAGTTTAATTTAATCGATTAATTAGTAGTAGTTCTTTGATTAACGTCTGATACGGATCCTATCTAGGCCTATGCAGACTACTCCGTTACAGGGGGAAAACTTATAATTTATAGGAAGAAAACCCTACAGTTAGGTTGGGGGAGGAAAAACCCTATAAGCCACCTTAGTAGGATGAAAAACCCCGATTTGCTATATCCGTCCATAGCGGCGGCCCTACGGGCCTACGGCTACGTCCTGTCCTCCTTAGATGTTTGAACTTTTTGGGAACCACTGCTTCCTTCTCTAGCTTATCCTAGCTAGGGTTTACTACGTCCTAGCTAGGCCTTGCCGTTTGATTGCCGTATACTTGTAGTTGTGTTCCGTACTTTAACCACCCCCTATATACTATCTCTTGTTAACTATTACCATATACGCTATGCCTCCCCCCCCCCTAAGGCCTATTAAAGGCGTAAGGGGGATTTATCTATAAACTACTACTATACTAAAAGGCGAGCGGGACGTGTGTGCCTGAGTATCTTTTGTGCCTAGGCCCTAGTCACTAGGCCCTCGCTAAGGGTTACTACTCCTTAAGAGGAGATAGGAAAACCGTACGGTGTTGTCTAGGCTGCTAGGTAGTATTTAATAGTTGATGGCGAGTAACCGCATGCTCCGCGGGCGATCGCCCTAGGGGTTAGGAGGGGCCGTATATTTGCTCGTTGCTCGTTCGTTCACAATTGCTCGTTTGTTGACGTAAGAGGTCGTTAATGCTCTCTACTGGGGGTCGGGGGATGTTATCGAATGCCGCGTATCTATGTTGGATTGTACAGGTGCCTTGATAGGAGAATAGTGTTGCTGTTATCGTAAGGGGCACTTAGTGGTGGTTTTCGAGATCTTACCATCCCATGTAAAAACCTTTCACCACTGCCCATAATACCTATAACCACCACCACTAGGTCGTATCGCACGCTGTGCGATGTCTCTGCGTTGGCTCTGAGTCTGAACTTCGAAGACTTAGGTTCGTAGCCGTCACCACGTATAGGTGCAGAGTCCGTTTTCGACGGCCTAATTGATTAATTAATTAAATTGTTCGTGGTGTTCGCTAAACAGTTATTTAAATAGTAGTTATCTAGTTCTAGCAATAGTTGTCTAGTTCTAGTAACAGTCCTCTACTAGCTACTATTCTAGTGCCTTTTTAGGTAGAGAGGATATAAGAAAGGAAAAATAGGTATAAAAAAATAGTTATATAGGGGGTATATTTAGCAGAGGTATATATAGAGGCTATTAGGAATATAGCGGGGATCTAATATAAAACCTCTGTATATAGAGCTTTATATAGAACTTTATACAAAGCCTCTATACGTAAAGCTTTGTATAGAACTTTATATAGAACCTTATACGGAGGCTCTATATAAAGCTTTATATAAAGCCTTATATATAGAGGCTCCGTATAAAGTCCTGTATAATGTTCTGTATAACGTTTTACATAATGTTTTATACGACGTTTTATACGAAGCTTTGTACGAAGCTCTGCATAAAGCTTTATATAAAGCTCTATATATAGAGGCTCTACACGAAGCTTTATATATAGAGGCTCTGTACGAAGCTCTATATATAATGGCTCTATATATACACTTATTAAAAGGGGCAGTATTTTAATGTTCTAAACTATTCTTATAATAAGCCTAATTAGGAAGGCGGTAGCTAACTATTATAACCCTATTACCTATATTATGCTTACTAATATTAATAAAGTATATATAAAATATAAAAATTATAAAGATTATACTTTTATATATGCTTAGTAATCTTATAGTTAGTACTTAGTAGCTAAATACTAATATTTAATTATAAGTGCTATATTTAGCAGCTATATGCTAATACTTAATTATAAATGCCGCATTTAGCTGCTAAATGCTAGGAAATGCTAGAAATGCTAAAAAATGCTAAAATGGTAGAAAAGTAAAATTAAATGCTGGTAAATTTTTTCCTAACGTAAGAGCTTATAATAATCTTATTAGGATATACTACTGCCTTAAATTACCTTATTAATAATTACTAGATAAACTAATATACTGGCTTTCTTAAGCCTTCTAAACTAAGTAACTCTAATTAGTTAATAATTAAGGACTATTCTAAGTAGTGGGTGCTTAAGTAGAGGTTAAACTTTAAGGCGTTTAAGCAGCTGTTAATTAGGTAGATTGTCTACTATTATATTACCTTCTTTTAGTTTAAGAACAAGTACTTCTAAAGCCTTCTTTATTACCTCTATCCGGCCCTTTTAAAATTCCTACTAAAAGCTAGAAAGATAATCCAGAGCTAGGTTATAATAGAGTTTAAGCAAAAAAAGGATAACCTAAAGAAGGAGCTGGCCTCTGCTTATAGCTTTATATCTATATTCTTTAACTTATAAATATTGCCAAACTCCTATATAATTCTTAGTATTGTTAGTTATTTTATTAACTAATATAGAAGGCGGCAGTATATAGTTTTAGAGCTTTATAAGGTTATTAGTAAACACTCTAGTAAAAATATAGCAGCCGTTCTACTAAAGCTAATTAAGGAGTATAGATTTAAAGGCAATGTTAGCTATTTTATAGGTAATAATACAGAGTTAAATAATACGTACGTTAATGCGGTACTTCAAGTTCTATATTTAGAGATATTAATAAAAAAATAAAAAGCTTATTAGCTACACTGCTTTAGTTATATTACTAACCTCTATATATAAGCCTTTATAATTAAAAAGGACGCTAAGAAGATTTATAAGGAAATGGCCTCTATATACTATAAGATGGACTTAAAAAGGGTTTAGGAGCTCTAGAAGAAGTAAGGGTCTATTGGATTACTTTATAACCTTATCCGGTATATTTAAATAACTTCCTAAAGACGTAGGTTCTTTAAGAGTATTAAAATTAGAGGGGATTTGGCAAAATATAACTGCTTAAAGGTAAGTAATATTTTTAAAAGTAGTAATATTCGCCACCCAATCCGTTACCGGACTAATTAGATTATTAAAATTTAGTTCTGCCGTATTCAGCCGCCTTTATAGTCGCAATTTTCTATTTTCTTATACTTTACTAAAAGTGTTGGTTATATAGGGTGACTCACCAATAACGACTACTCGAGTAGGGTTACAGTGATGTTGGTTGATAAAGCTTATTGATTGGAATGAGGAAGGGCGAGGAGCTTAAGGCTCCTCGCCACGCTAGTGCCGCGGCGACACGTGATAGCAACTTGCCATCACGTGACGGCAATTTGCCGTACGTGACGGCA
>Ga0307515_10012095_pt1 | contig 16274 bp, 13 predicted proteins | sample 17_EM_MG_FD_194513 | JGI IMG/M metagenome (GOLD analysis project Ga0307515, IMG submission 194513) | Populus trichocarpa ectomycorrhiza microbial communities from riparian zone in the Pacific Northwest, United States - 17_EM | ecosystem: Host-associated > Plants > Roots > Unclassified | place...
AAAAAATAATAGCTAACTTTATATATATATATATATATATATATAATAATAATAATAAGTTAAAGGGTGTGGAGAATTTATTGTTCATCCACACCTAATGTACTGTCGATTACAACAGTAATTTATAATGTATTTTTTTTTATTTTTTTTTGTCTTTATATTTTTTAAAGAGTAGCGTCCCCACACACACACCCAATGTATATATATGTCAGCCTCTAATCAAGATAGCTCATTGTTTAATTTAAAATTTATTACAAATCAGGTTTCAAATCACTAGATGTGTTTTTAATATTTTTTTATTTTTAAAATATAAAAAAATTATGAAAGTTATGTTGCTTAACCTAAACAATTTATATAATTGTGTTGTTTAAAATAGTGCAATCTAAAAAAAGTTCAAAAAAATTAGCTAACGTTGATGGTGAGATTTTGCCCATTGATATCCACATAACGTGGTGGAAAGATTGTCTGCCTACGTTTTTTTTTATGATTTCAGGTTCGAGTCTTGTGGTTGCTCATATGATGGTCACTGGAGGCTTATATGGTCGTTAACTTCAGGGCCCGTGAGATTAGTTGAGGTGCGCGCAAGCTGGCCCGGACACCCACGTTAAACTAAAAAAAAAAAATTATCTACCTACGCACTTTAAAGTGATAGATAGATCCACATACAGCATGGTTTGTGGGCTAATTAATTAATCTAAGTTTAATTAATTAATTTGAACTTCATTGTGTCAAAAGAAACTTCAAATTGAAAATGATCAGAGATAGTGCTGGATTTACTCCTTTATTATTTAATTTGGAGTTGTTAATGTTCAAACGAAAATCTTCGATGGATAGAATAAGGGAATTGAATGAATTTTCTCGATGATGGAGACCTTCGGCTTTTAAATTGAACTTTTGATCCCAAAAAAAAAAAAAATACTAAATACTCTCATAAGTTTTCTTTGAAATTTGTAAATACCGTTTGAGAGCAATTTTTTATTTATTAATATGGATGTTTGAGCCATGTTGTGTGTACCTCGTTTAATTTCACGGACCCTAAAATTAACAACTATATAACTCTTTAGTAGTCCTGAAATTTGTAAGATTCGAACTGGTGATTTCTGAAAAGCAAACTCAAGTTCTGATCAATTGAGCTACACCTCTCAAAATTAATCACGTCGATTTGCATTTCTAAGTTAGTATGGTAATATATAAAAATAAATTTTATATATCTTATATAAATTCATGATATTCAACTCTATATACCACTTAATATTCGATTTGGAAGTGTTTTCACCCCCTCAATGTTACTTTAAAAAAGTTATTTAGTCCTTAAATTTAATATTTTTTTATAAATAAGTCCACAATTTGGAAGTTTTTAGTCCTCGGAGTTTAAATAAATCCCTACCTTTTTAGTTTTTATCTTACGTTCTTAAATGTATTTGTTAAATATTTTCACTTGTACAAAAATTTGAAATGAAAAGATTAGAGAAGAAGATGGTATTCTGTCAGGCTCCATGAATTATATAGCAAGCAAGGGTTACACTGGAAATTGTATGGTTAACATCGACAGATTTTGAACCGCGAAACCTGAAAAAGGATTATTTTTGTATTTATATTATTTTCCCAAAATTAAAAGAAAAAGAGGAGTAGTTTTGTAAGGAAGCACAGCCGCCTGGCTTGAAAGGAGAAAATGTTGTGGTTATTTGTTAAACATTTGAGTCGAAGTACCGAAATCACCAATTTCATTCTTAAATCATATGTAGTGCTTTGAGTAAGAACTAATCACCCTCGAATTCTTCTATTTTAGCCCAATTACAACTACTTTCAAAAGTAACACTCTGAGGGAGAGCTCTTGTATCATTATTTATTCAATGAAAAATATAATAAATTAAAATCCACAAAAAATTTTATGATTTTATCAAAATAAATAAGAAAAATTACATCAAGTCTTCTATGGTTTGATCTTTTTTTATTATTATTATTTTGCCTCTGCATTTTGAAAATTACACTTTCCATCATAAAATTAAATTTCTTCATTTTCTTTTCCAATTTTAAATTTCCAACAAGCCTTAAACAAATAATTGAAGCCATTATTTTTTCTTCTTGTTTTTCTTCCTTTTTCCTTTCCGATCTTCAGCAACCCACAAGAAATAACTGAAGTTATTATGCTTGAAATTCAAGTGAATCATCACTTCAACTGGATTAAGGTCTCATCTACTAGCAAATAGTGGAACCGAAAAGATTAGACATGGAATCAATCTTTTGGGCCAAACAGCTGCACATTCTATATGAGTTTGTAGTGACAGTTCCCTCGAGAGAGAAGGCTATGATGTTGTTCGCAACAAGGACATTTGAAATGAATGATAAAGCATTCCCCATTTTTCTCAACACAAACAGATTCTTCGTAGTCTTTTATTGAATCATTATGCATGCATCAAACAAATGATGAATTACTTTTTGGATAAGTGGAATTGTTTTAAAGAGAAAAGCGGTAGAAAAATACAAAAAGCATATCACAAGATTATATCATCTTGTAACCCAGATCAAACTGACCTTAGTCAATAGAAAAAAAAAAACTAAAAGCTAAATAAAACTAAAAATAAAACAGCAAACAAGACTACCTGGATAGTAGTTGTTAAACCGTTGACTGTTCATGAAAAACTCAGAACTAGTTGACTAGTTCTGCAAAAACAGCAGACATGATAAATAGGACTCCAAAGGCAGCAAACTAGAGGTATCTCATAACTCTGGAAGACGCCATATGAACCTAAGAATAGCTAGAATCTACACGGACCTGATAAGCTCAAAGATTTTCTCACTAACAACATGATAAGGATAATATGCCTGGTGAAAAACATGATTATTCCTCTCATACCAAATGAAGTAAATTATGGATGAGAGTACTAACTACACTAGTAGATGCAGGAACTTCATCTTCTGCCTATAATACATGTATGTCCACTAAAGCAAATGTCATCATGTCATATAAGGCCAATTCATAAAAGTCCTGCTCGTGATAGCCCCTTATACAGAAGTAGTAAAAGGACACCAAAAGAACATATGGTCCCGTGTCTTGATATACAAGCCACAAAGGATACATATTGAAGAGCTGATGATCTTATAAGCATGATGTATGTCTATGGTATGTAAATAACCCATAGAAACAAGCCATGAGATAAAAGAGTATCTTAGAATATGACCTAAAAACCAGAAAAGGTTATGTATAGAATTTGTGCGTCTCATGTCTCTACAAACCTCACATGCCTAGTCAAAGAGCTGATGATCTGATAAGCATGGAGTTTGTCTATAGTGTGCGGACAACCATAGTCTGTCTATGGTGGGTTTCTAAGATGTTTGAACCGGCTGACCAGTTTTTGCAAAACTGTTAGTCTAGGGTGCTGGTTTTATTATGGCAGCTATATTCAAATAAGATGTAACCTCATCAGGAATAATTACTAGGGAGTTACATGTATACAAAACATCACTTCCATTTTGAATCTTTAACATATCAAACATTTCCTTAATTGAAACCTTGCAAGAATGCCCAAATACTTTGTAAGTGTCACAGGCTCGAGGTTTTCATTCATACTCAACCATGACTATGATAGGGTCCAAAGATAACCTGTATTTTAGCTGAAAACTATGAACCATAGGTAACAAGGCATTTAGTTCAATACAAACTTAGGCATAGTCAAACTTGATGTTGTTAAGTGTTTGTTCATCACAAGCCAAAGGTTTTCCAACCATGCTAGCAGTCATTCCTAGGCCCGTTTCTTTCTAAAAGGGAAAAGGTAACCCTTGGAGGTGAACTCATGCAGCCATTTTTGAGATTTTATTCTTGTCGAGAAAAAAATGAAGGTGCCACAGTTGGAGGATAATGGTATTCCCCCAAACATCCAATGCCCCTTTTCCATAACTTGGTGGGCATCATCCTCTATCTTGATAATGGAAAATAAAAAAACCTTATTGTGTCATCATGACACTCTCAAGACAACAATTCTTCCATACCCATAAAGAAATAGAGTTGGCCATATGGTAAGGAATCCTATATCCAGGGTCCCATCAAGCATCGATTCCATTTTAGCATACTCTCATTAAAGACATTATCCAAAATTTTCAAAATAGTACCAATTTCTTGTCGTGCAAAAGAGGCTATCTTAGCTCAGGTTGTTGAGTTTGACACCTTCACTCTATTAGCTCATAAGGTGCTAGGGGTGAAGGTGGTGGTGCTGATGTTCTTTAGTGTCATGGTGGCAATATAGGTGGTGGGAGGGTTTTTTTTTGTGGTTTCAATTTAGAGATACGTTTGGTGTTTTGAGGAGGTTGAGGGACATTTGAGGTGTTAGTGTTATTTGGGTTGGTGGTGTTTGTCACACGTGGGCGAGAGGCATCAAGATGTCATTGGAGTCACCACTTAGTTGTTTGTTATAGGGTCACTAAGAAACTTGGGTGTATCGGTTTTATCACAGATTCTAAGGGTAAGCAATTAGTTGTGGCTAGGGAAGGTATTAACACCCCTAACACACCTTATCTGAGGTAAATTGCATTGTATGGTTTTGAATGTGGTTTAAAGGATTATGATGGGTTCCTAACTAGTAGTCTATCTATTGGCTTAGAATTGAGATTTATTCGTGTGAATAAATCTGATATTTAAGAATTTATTATGGGCTCATGTACCCAAATAAAGTCTTATGAAAAGGGTTTTTTGTAATTGATATTGCGGTAGAAAGAAAAGAAATACTCCTAATTAAAATTGATAAATATTTAGAATAATTCTGAGAATTTTATGGTCAACTCCTGATATTCAAATACCAGCCTCACTCGTAGGTCTAATATTTTATACCAGAATATTAACCATTAATTCTCATGAATTAAAAAAAGTGGATATTTCAAATATTAGTCAAATTCTTATGGATCCAATAAAATGGTTATTAAATTCAAAATACAAACTAAAAAAAAACCAAAAAATGCCATGTATTTTATTTATTATATTTTTTCTTAAAAAAAATATATGATTTTTTATGTATAGTTTTTGAGAGAATTGGTCGTGTGTAACACGTGTGTGTGTGTGTGAAATGAAAGCTACCCAAGAAGTCTAAAGGGTGTTTGCTAAACACACCCTTAAACCAATTAAACATTCAAAATCAAACCAAACAAAGCTTAAGGACTTACCCAGTTTTGACCCGACTGAGTTAACCCTACCAGGTTGACTCAGAAACAAACTAGAAAAGAAAAACCAAAACCAAAGCATATTAAACTCAACAAAAACATTAAAACTGAAAAATCTTTCAAATAAAATGGATTAAAGACATGAAAAATGAAGAATATGAAGAACATTCATCGAAAATTCCACAAACACAACTCTCAAACCAGACTAGATCTCGAATAAAAAAAGGCATGATTTTGTTCGTGATCATGCATAAAACAGGAATTAGGGATTCATTTGCTTCAATTATAATCAAATCAACATGATTTTGTAAAGAATTGGTTTTGGTTCAAAACCAAAACCTTATGATTAAAACCCATTTAAAGATGTTATTGATGTATAAAACTCCTAGATTATTTTCTAATAATGACAGATGAACTCGCATAAACTGGAATTTAATCAAAACAAGCTCTAAAACTAGTACTTAAGACAAACTTCATGAGATGAATCTTCAAAAACCAAAACCTATAAAAATGCTAGAAAACCAAATCAATCTCAAAATGATCATTTAGGCCTCTAAAGCATACTTCCTGTATTCTCACAGACCACATTATCAATGATGAGTATATTTGGAACAAAAAAAACAAGAAAACAAAAACAAAACTAAAAAAAATGGATTAATTTTAAATCTAAAAAACTACCAACTCAAAATAAAAGGCATGCTTGAACAATTTCGGCTTCAAAATTCATCTTTTGTCATTCTAAGGGATTAAACCACAACTCCAGAACTTGGAAGCATGCCTTCGTTAAACAAAAAATATCCCCCTTGCTGCCACATTTGGCATTTATCAAATCAAACAAACATGTAATATAATATATAAGGGCAATCATTAACATGTCGAAACATTGCATTTAAACACAAGAAATCAATCCAGTAGGCCTCATGAACTTCACTTTCAAGGTTTGAATGTATATACCCTCTAAGCTTGAAAATCTCCAAATCAAAATCAATTTCTGATGTTGCCTTTCTTTCCCTTTATCTCCAAACCTAACCAAACAAAATTGAAGCCTTGAAATCCTATTGGATTGGATTTCTTACACCTTAGCCAAAGTTTTTTTCTTCTTCTATCTTTCCTTTCTTTTCCTCCCTTTATCCTCCTTCTTACTCCTGGTTACCTCTCCTTTTATAGGTAGATTCAAAGCTTTCAGATGGGGGTATTAAGGTTCTAACGAACTAAAACTAAGCTGGTTTTACCACAGAATCAATGGTTTTGGGTTTAGGTGGTTTTGTAGCAAACTTGAAGGCCAATGTGAGGGGTTTTCAAGTGGAAACACATGAAAGAGTTAGATGGTTTTCTACAAATGGGTGTTTCAATCAAAGCTGATTAGGTTGGTCACTTTCATGGCTTTTCTAGAACAACTTCAACATCAACGTTACTTGAGACCATCTGAACTTGGTAGAGGAGGTGCATACCTTTCGATTAGATCCATTCTTGCTTAATTTAGAAGTCTGTAGTTTCACACTCATCCATTTGAAAGTGCCTACTCAATTAGTGTAACAATTGAAACTGTAGTGTTGACTGACTAAGGACAAGATGTTGTGGAGATCAATAAAAAATATGGGAAATAAACATTTAATTTCAAAGACATGGGGTTATAGAGGGGTGTTTCTCAATTGAATGGTGATAGTTGCAGCCTTTTAAGTGGTCGGAAACACCACATTCATTCGCATAAAAGTGCCCACTCATTCAACCAAAAACTAAAGAAGAAGATGCATAGTATCCTGAACGATCTCATATTGGTTAAACCCTACCGATTACAGTTTTTTTGATTTGGGATTTAGCACTTTTCAATTTGATCCCAATTCTTCTAATTTCATTTAATTTTACCTGTAATCTCTCACTATACTCCTAATTTCATGCATTTGCATCCTTGCCAGATTCAATTGTTAGTCACAAATTTGAGCTTCTTTCACAAGTTAGTCCTTGGTCTCTAATTTGTTCAATTGGACCCTCAATTGATCATCAAACTTTTACTTTTTTTCTATTTGACCCCTGATTTTAATTTCGATCCTTAAAGTCACGCGCCTTTTGCCAATTGGTATATGGTTAATGAATTATTCAATTAAGTCCCTAATTTATTAGCAGACTTTGAATTGTATGCAATTAAGCCCCTAATTTGACCAATTAAACTTTCTAACATCCAATTTCAACCCCCAAACTTTGATTTATTTCAATTAAAGTCCAAATTAACTCTAAAAGCTTATTTTCCTTGTGATTAAGTCCTCAATAAATTTAATTAAACCTTTCAAAATTTCAATTGAGTCCTTAAACACCCAAATAAAGTATTTTTATTAATGGAGCCCTTTGTCAATTAAAATTTAGTTTTTAATTTTGGCAATCTTAGACAGTTTGGTCTACTTGTTTTTTCTTAGTGTTTTGGTCTTTCACTAACAACCTTGGGCAATGTTTTTAGGCTTTCTTCATGTTTATTCTCTCGTATATATTTTTTAATGTTTTTCTATTTTTTGTGTGGGGTTTTTAAAAAAATAGATAGCAACATATTGTCCCCTCTTTAGAATGCTTACGGAGCAAAATTGTCATCAAAGTTTTGCATAGTGAGCTTGTAAAGAAAAGTGTTTACTCGACTTGTCGGGAGATCCAACCACCCGAAGAAAGGTCTCATGATCATGGGTGACCTGCCCCTTTTCAAAATATGGTATATTTTCATAGGTGACCTGCCATTTTAAAATAAAAAAGTGATATACTTTTATGGGTGACCTGCCTATTTTGAACATGGTCTATTTTCATAGGCGACCTGCATATTTCAAAAACTAACCTATTTTGTGGACGACCTGCCGATTCAAAAACTGATCTATTTTTGCGGGTGACTTGCCCATTCAAAAACCAATCTATTTTGTGGGCAATGTTCCAATTAAAAAACTTGTTATATTTTCACGGACGACCTACCTATCTTTTTTTTTAAAAAATGATCTATTTGCACAGGCGACTTACCTATTTTTAACAAACTAGTCTATTTTCACAGGGGACCTGTCTATTTTGCAATTTCAAACTAGGATCAAATCCCTTTGAATTTTTCCAAAAATCAAAATAAAATACCTTCTTAGGGTAAATTCTTAAAATGAATACTTGTTTATGGGTATTCACACTATATGGATGGAATTTCTTAATTTCTGTTCATCTATATAGATTCCACTACCCTTCCTCTAGATTGGTGAATCCTATATCAATACTATTTTAAAATTTAAGGTTAAATCATATACAATGCATGCTTTTTAAAATATTGCCCCCCCTTTCTTCAAAATCTTTGATGAGGGTGGTAATTTTCAAGGTGGTCATTCTTGCCGGCTTTTCTTCCCAGGTTACCCGAGCAAGTACGTGGTTGTTACTTTCAAAGCTAGAGCATCAAGTTACCTTTTGTAGCCTTCATTTTGTGAGCCTTTAGCCCATGACGAATATTATCCTAATTAGGAATGAATTAGAAACTTCCTGCCTTATGACAAGGTCGTGTGCTTTTTTAATACTCATGACACACACTTTGGGGGTTTTTTTAGGGTGTTTTCCCTAACAAAGACTTTGCAAGATTTACCTTGTCTTTTTGAAAATCCAAAAATATTTCTAATGTTATGATTTTTATGTAACTCCTATGATGCGTTTTAGTCTTTGAAGAATTGTATTTCATCATGGCACTTGGTGTAGGGGATGACCCATTTTGCAGTGGATTCAAGAAGGATCAAAAACTTGTTTAAAGTCTCATGTTTGGATTTTCTCAACGTGAACAAAGAAAAATATTTATTTGTTTCCTCATGACTCTCGCAAATGGTTCCTTAAGAGCATTATTTATCAATCTTTCATGCTTGCTTGTTTATAATGGACTTTCAAGACATGTAATGAAGGCTGAGTTTCATGGCTAACAAACAAAGGAATTCAGAGGTTCATGTTTGAGGGTTTTTTATGGGTCTAAGATCACCTTTGATCCCTATTTCCCTTCATCCCCACATGTTATCAGAGATTTTTATATTTAAAAGTTGAGACAAGTAATCTTCTTAGGTTTTTCTTTTCACTTTGAACTTTTAATCAAATATCTAATCAACTTTTATTTCCTAAAATCTCTTTATCTACTCATGTCAAACTTTTTATAAGAATCAAGCTATCAAATGTCCTCTTCTATTTTAGCCCTTGATTGAAAACCAAACATGTTTCCCTTTGCTCAATAATTTCCTTTTTCTTTGCTTGTCAAAGTTACAAGAGAGACCTTTATTTGTTTTCTAGATACTTATGTGTCTTTTTAAGATTTACCTTTTGGCAAGACTCCTTTTCGAGTTATTGTGCTTTCTATTTTGCAGCTTTTATTAAGATCTCATGGATCCCGTGTATAGGTATTTTACCTTATGGGCATTTTGACCACTTTCCATAATTAGTGAACGTTCTGAAATGCTTGAATTCCATTATCTTCCTATACTTGCCCCTAATGTGGGATGTGATCCTAGCCAAGGTTTTCTTACAAAGAAAAATTCCATTTCAACTCAAATTAGGAATGCAATGGATAAACTTATTTTTAAGGATATAAAAAATAGCATTTCCTCATTTCAAGTAAGATCGGTCAGGAGTAATAAATGTTGACCTTATAATCTTAGAGATTTTCATATAATTGTTTTTCGAGTTCATGATTTATGAAAACTTCATCGCCTTTGTTCCATGTAGCTTTTGCATAACAAAAATTTGATGGTTGGGTCATTTGTTTGGATTTCTAGGTATTTAGCCACCTTCTAGGGAATTGCTTGGTGAAACATAGTTCTTGACATATTCATTAATTTTTCTCGAAATCGTTAGCCAATAGTCAAATCTTGAAAACCTTTGTTTAAGACAAAAGGGTTTTTTTTGTTGAGCCTTTTGAGATCATTTTGCAAAATACACAAGATGTATTGAGAATGAACAACCAAATTTTATTTATTCAAAGCAAAATGAGTATACTATGCATAGAATTTCTTTATAGACTCAAAATTCACAGGCCTAGGAAAGTTATCTCCATCCATCCTTGTTAATAACAGGACTCCTCCAAAGAACACATTTTTTACTATGTAAGGCCTTCATAGTTGGGTGCTCCTTTACTCTGGTCTTCGCTGGGTAGATATAAGATTTTTTTTAGAACCAGGTCTCCTTCTTGAAATACCTAGGGTTTGACTTTCTTATTATATGCTTTAGCCATTCTCTTCTAGTAGAGTTGATGATGATAAATTACAGCTATCCTCTTCTCATTGATTAGGTTTAGATGTTTTTGTTTACAGCTTCTATAGCACCATTCATCTTTGGTTTATATGGGGATGAATTTAAGTGTTTGACCTTATATTTTGCACAAAACTCCACCGTCATTCTTCCATTGAAGTTTTGATCATTATCAGTCACTAATTTTTCAAGTGCTTCATATCGACAGATCAAATCTCATTCAATGAATCTACTTACCACCTTATGGGTAACATGACCAAATGAACTAGCTTCTACTCATTTTGTGAAATAGTCAATGACCATTAGGATAAACCGATGCTCATTATTGGCTTTTGGATTGATAAGCCCAATTATATTGATTCCCTACATCATAAATGGCCATAAAGATGTCAAATTGAATAAGGGAGCTGGGGGTGTGTTTATCTTATCATTGTACACTTGATAATTACGACATCTTCTGACATATTCTATGCAATCCCTCTCTAGAGTCAACCAAAAATACCTCAATCTTTATATTTGTCTGGCCATCACATGTCCATTAGCATAGGTTACACAAATCCCTTCATGAACTTTTTGGAGTGCCTTTTTTGCTTATGTTTCATCCATACATCTCAATAATGTTCCATCAAATGACCTTTTGTAAAAGATTTCTCCATCGAGGTAGTAGTCCAAGGCTAACCTTTGTAAGGTTTTTATATCTATATTATATACCTCTCGAGGATACTCCTAGTGTTAGATAAATTGTTTGATATCATGATATCACAGATTCCCATCCATTTCTTCTTCGACTAAGCAGTAGTGAGCCAAAGAATTTTTTACTCCAATATTTATGGGTTAGACTATGTTCCCACAATCAATTTTAGCCACAGAAGCTAAAGTAGCTAAGGCATTAACAAACCAATTTTTATCTCTTCCTATATGAGTGAATTTATCTTGTCAAACTCATTTGATAGTTTGGACAGATATTCCTGATATGGTATCAGCTTCTCATCTTTTATTTGTCATTCCTGTTTTACTTGACAAATTATCAGTATTAATTCTCCATAAACGCCTAGTTTTTGCGTCTTCAATTCTAATGCAACTTCTAATCTGAGGATGCAAGCTTCATACTTAGTTATATTATTGGTGCATTCAAATTGTACTTTGATTGAAACAAGGTATTGCTTTTTGTTAGGAGAAATTATCATTGCTCCTGCCCCATTGACATACACATTTACTACTCTGTCAAAGTACATTGTCCACCAGTTTGATTCTTTTCTTTTTCTACTACCAGCACATCTTCACCTGGGAAATCAAAATTTAAGGGCTAATAGTCCTCGATTGCATTGTCTCCTAAATGATCATCGATAATGCTTCCTTTCATGATTTTCCTTGTCATATATATTATGTCTTACTCTGCTAACAACATCTTCCATCTTGCTATTCTGTTTGATATGTAAGTTTTTTCAAAGATATATTTCAAAGGATCCATTTTTTATATCAGTCATGTGGTGTAATACAACATGTACTGTCGAAGTTGTTTCGTAAACCATACAAGTGCGCAATAAAGCTTTTTTATCATCGTATATCTGGACTCGCAATCTGTGAACATCTTACTCAAATAATAGACTACTCTTTCTTTCATACCAGACTTATCATATTGCCCAAGTACACATCCCATTGCTTTTTCAGTTGTTGTCAGATACAAGATTAGTAGTCTGCCAAGCACCGAGGGAACCAATAAAAGTGGGTTTTGTAGATATTGTTTGATCTTATTGAAAGTCTCTTGGCATTCTTCATTTCATACCCTAGGATTCTTCTTTCAAAGGAGTTGGAAGATTGGCTCATAAGTTGCTATCATTTAGGAGATAAACTGAGAAATTTAATTCAGATGACCCAAGAATCCTCTTACTTCTCCTTCAGTCTTAGGAGTTGACATGTCTTGAATTGCCTTTATTTTATCAAGGTTGATATCAATACCTTGGCTACTCACCATAAACCTGAGAAAATTTCTGGATTATACCTCGAACAAGCACTTTGTAGGGTTCAGCTTCAACTGATACTTCCTTAACCTTCCAAATAACTTTCTAAGATTTTAACAATAGTCTTCTTTCTCTTTGGATTTAGCAATAATTTCATCCATATACACTTTAATTTCTCTATGCCTCATATCATGGAACAAAGTCACCATTGTCATTTGATAAGTGGCCCTAACATTCTTCAAACCAAATGGCATCACCTTATAGCAAAAGGTTCCACATGATATAACGAAGGTTATCTTCTTTTATCTTTATTGGACATTTTGATCTGGTTGCACCTAGACAAACAATCTATGAAGGAGTATGTTGAGTTTCACACCGCATTATCAACTATGACATCAATGTGAGGCAACGAGAAGTTATCTTTTGGGCTTGATTTTTTTAAATCTCTTTAGTCTACACATACCCTAATCTTACTGTCTTTTTGGAACTATCACTATATTAAATACCCATTGTGGGTATCTAAACACTTTCAAAAAAACCAGCATTTCATTGCTTTTTTATCTTGGCTTTCACCTTGAGCACCATATCTAGGCGAGTTTTTCATAGTTTATGCTTCACAGGTGTACTTCTTTCATTCAAGGACACTTTATATACTACGATGTCAGTATCCAAACCAAGTATATCTATATAGAACCAAGCAAACACATTGATACTCGCGTAGTAATGAGATCAAATCTTTTATTTTATTAATAGTGATCAGAGTCTTTATTTTCAATTCTTTTTTGTCCTGCCCTATACCGACATTAATTATTTCTAACTTTTCTTTTGCTAGTTCTCGAACTTGCTCTGATTGTTCTACTAGCCTAGTGAATTCTTCTACATCATCATCTTCCTATTCATTTTCTTCCATTACAATTGTATGCTCATCAAAATTTGGCCATTCATTCTTAGTGTAATGTGCTCGTGATTTTATGGATGATCTGCTTTTAAATTTTTTGAAAGTGAAAAGTGTTTTAGTGTAAGTGCATGTTTCGTATAAGAAAGATAGATTAAATTGTAAAAATGCATGATCTCATTGATAAAAAGAGGATGGCTTAACCATAATGAAAACCAATTATTGACATTTTAAGCCAAGATTGCCAACTTGGTATGAAAACAAAGGCAAACAAATGAACGTAGAAAGCACACACAAAACATTTTCATTTACTTGAAGACTATAGGTGCTTCTTGGGTCACATAATTTTGGAACTTTTTGCCATTTGTCAGCTTTTGCATAAAGGCCTTTGCAGATGTTTCTTCTATAGTGTGGACAGTTAGTTGCGGTAGCAACTCTTTTTCTTCTACAACCTTCCCTTTCTTACTGCAACTTTTAACCTTGTTACCATCTTGTTTCAATGTGTTGATGCCCATAGTAGCCAAGCTTTGGGTAGGGTCATTCATCGTGTCTTTAGAGTAGACCATAAAAGCAGCCTTGAAGAATGATATATGGATTGAGGGAATGATAATCTCTTTTACTTTTGGTTCTCTCCTTTCCAACCTAGTCAATCGTTTCTCTTGCCTGATATTGGCTACTCTTTTATAATCTTTATTCTCAGGCTTAAAGCCGAGCTTGAATATTTGAATTGTAATTTTCCACTTTATCGGGTTATCCTTTTTGGATTTCCAGAAATAGAATCATATTGGAAAGAAAGTCTATGCCTTAAAAAATATTTGAATAATATTTGAATGCCATTCTTGTGGCTTCAGAAATAACTAGATTTCTCAACATCATATTTTCTGGCACCCAATTTATATTGCCAGTTTCAAAAGAATGGAGATTCCTATTTTTGCTTCCTTCAACTTCTATGCAAGGTATTGCCACATTTTATACCATTGTCAGGGTCTCTTTAGCCTTAACCATCACCAAACATTCCATTCGCAATGTACTTCAAACATTGATGTAAAGATAAAGTCACGACGCCAATGGCATATATCTAAGGCCTTCCTGATAACATGTTGTATGAAGGGTGAATATCCATTATTTATAAGGTTACTAGAAATGCTTGCGGGCCAATAAAACAACTCTATTTTTATAGTCCCCACCACTTATCTTGGGGAACCGTCATATGCCTTAGCCGTCATAGTGTTTGGCAACATGTGTGTTGAATCAACTGGCATTTCATCCAGCACATGCTTTGGGAGTACATTTAAAGCTAAACCATTAACAACCAATACTTTGTCAATGGTGCAGTCTTTGCACCTCACGGTGATGTATAAAGGTTTATGACTTTTAGCGTCGAGCTCGTCTTTGATGAAGTATACATAATTTGTTGCTTGGATTCTTTTGACCAGATGCTCCATGATCTGTTGGGTCATATCTTGAGGGATATATGTATCGTTTAAAACCTTTTACAGGACATTGCGGTGGGGCTCAAAACTTAGGATAAGAGACATCAGGGATATCCTAGCAAGGGTTTTATTCAGCTGTTCTACCATACTATACTCATTGTATTTCATCAGCTTTAAGAATTTTTTAGCCTCCTCCTCACTTATAGGTTTGTTAACTTCCACACCTTTGATGCCATCTACAACCTCTTTGCCTTTTGCCTTTCTAGTTTTTCATGTATAAAACACCTACCACTTCGAGTTAATCCATCAATCTTGGCTTGCAATAGAAGAGAAGGGTTCTTAATTTTAGAAGAGTTTCTGTAATTATATGGTAATGCATTATAGTCCCTATTGTGGGTAAAGATAGGCCTTGTCAGAACAAGCTTTGATGGACCGCTCTCAATACGCTAGATCCTACATACTACAACTTTCTTCCCCTAGAAACTTATCATACCTACGACATCATCTTCTTCCTCCTTCTCTATTTATAAAAGACCAAAAGTCATCAATTGTATTACCTTCTAATGAAACTCCTCACATCCTTCAATGTTGTGTCCTATCGCTTCATGGAACCTACAAAAACCATCATCTCTTCCTGGACTTGATCCATTTTTTGCTGACAAATACTCGGCCTGCATTAACATGTCATATAGCCTATCTATGGTTACCCTTAAAATTTGCTCTTTTTTCCTCCATACTCCATAACATTAACTCCTCCACTACTAGAAGCATGAGTAGGCAAAGGGTTAGAATTGATGTTGGGTGTATCTTCAAAAGTTATCCACCCTACCTTGAATAACTATAAGTGCTTCCTCTTGAATGCTAAGCAAGTATCAATCTTGCAACTGGGATTTCCGGCATGGTACTCAAAGGTTAGTTCTGGTTTATACCAACTTGGGAAGGAAGGCTTAAATGGTAGAAAAGAAAGAGGGGCCACATGACCTATACTTAACAATTTTGCATACATTTCTCCTAGGGGCATTGGTAAAGGTGGGAATTGTTCTTGGTAATTTTTTGGTATATTCTCTTTGGGTTGTTTTCAGTTTGGTTTTTTGATGGGTTGGTAGGCTGGTTTACTAGAAAAGAATCAGCAAAGTTGATATTAGGTACTTTAAGAGACGAGGCTTGGTAGCTTTGGCTATGATAGCTTTGGGTTGGAAATCCTTTTTACCTTTATACCCTATTTTTATATTGCTTACCTCAGCATCCATCTTCCCCCTAGTAAACCCTTTCTTCTTGGTGGGTTCTAATATTCTATCGGCTCTTATCCCTTACTTTATTCTCTCAGCAATAACCACGACATCATAAAAGTGTTGAGCAGAGCTACCTATCAGGTACTCATAGTATGGAGATTTGAATGTATTGGTGAATAGAGTCACCATTTCATTCTTTAACAAAGGTGGTTGTACATGCATTGCCTTGTTTTTTCATCTATAAGCATACTCCATCATTATTTCTTTGTTGCCAATCTCCATCACCATCAAACTCGTCGGTCCGGAGCGATGTCAATATTGAATTTGTATTGCCTTAAGAAAGCATTAGCGAGATCATTCCATTTCTTAACTCTTGTAT
>Ga0307515_10012096_pt1 | contig 16273 bp, 24 predicted proteins | sample 17_EM_MG_FD_194513 | JGI IMG/M metagenome (GOLD analysis project Ga0307515, IMG submission 194513) | Populus trichocarpa ectomycorrhiza microbial communities from riparian zone in the Pacific Northwest, United States - 17_EM | ecosystem: Host-associated > Plants > Roots > Unclassified | place...
AGAAAGGAAGTGTGCTGTTCCCACACTTGGAGTCCCTCGCGTTCCAGCTGATCACGGAACCGACGACGGTTTTCCCGGATTTAACGGAAATGGCACTGGCCAGGCGTCGGGTGGGGTTCCCTCTCAGCAAGGTCGCTTCCGACCGGTACACCACCTTCCGTCGCCCAGATGTCGATTCTCTCCAGCGACACGTTAACTCTGTCGACCTCAACACGAGAGCGGATTCCCAGTCCAGCGAACCGGTATACATGCCTTCGTTAGGTATTGCCAGGGTGAGGATTTTTTTTTCGGAACCTCCACTTCGAGTCGTTTGTAGACTGATCCTTTTTTTTTTCGTTTCTCGGTTTTCAAGGATCCGAAGTCGCTCTCAAATGTGAAACCCGGTGGGCAGACCCCCCCGGTACATACGCCCACGGGAGGTTTACCGAGCCACAATAAACCCAAAAACCCTCTCTCGGATCTCGCTGCCATGTACTCACGAGGATGATGCCTCTCGATATCCCCCTCGTAAGTTTCTGCGACGTTCCATACAAAGGACAGACCTTCTTATGCAAACGGTTATATGCGTTGAAGATAGATGCTCAGAAGTGGGCATAGCGGTTCCAGATTACGATAACATTTCCCTCTGGGGCTTTGTTTCTTTTGTGGGGCTGTTTCCACGTTTCGGTTTATACCTCTCTTTACCGCCTTTTCCCACTTGAGTTTTACTTCCCGTGGCCTGTACATATTTCTATTCCCAAATCTTTGCGACTTTCACGATGTCAATCCTGGGTTGACCAGTCCCAGGCTTTTGAGCCACGAACGCATCCAAAACAGAGCGGTTCATTGTTATAAGTGATCTCAATTCCGCCGCGAGAACTCTCCTAATAAACTTGTTACTCAACCACTACGGCCTTTTAAAAAGTCTCGACCCGAAGGTCCAAATCGGAGTGGTACTTATGGTTATCTAGTCTGATGCAGAAATTTTAGAAACGGACGAAAGGAAGGAATGCAAGGTGGGGAGGGAACGGAACAGGTTATGATAACTGATGGCTTTAGTACACGCGGATGACGAATGGTAAGAGAATGAGAGGGACAGGAAGTGTGGGGCAGGAAGGAAAGAATGTGGCAAAAAAAACGATCGGGGACGAAATACGTTAGGATGTGAGTGAGTAACTGTGTGAGCGGGGGAGGGAAGGAGAATTAAGAGTAAGCGATAGGTCCGTAAATGACATCAAACCGAAGGAAGGGGGAGAAACGCCGACGGTGAGGTGTGGAAGACACGCGATGCGATATAAAAATGCCAATAACAAACAAAAAAAGTTGAGTCTGGGAATAGACGACAATGGTGACAGGGAGAGATCGCGATAAATCCCTGTTGGTTTGCGTAGAGTCGGAGTCGGGGGGTAGGGGAAGGGTTTCGCAGGTGGGATACAGGAACAACAGAAGGGTTGGAAGATTAAAGAGGAGTGGGGTTGGGAGGTGAAGAAGATGGAACCCTAGAGATCTTCAGAGTTGCGAGGATTCACAATGAATAACGTTCCCCTCGCGGGCGAAGCCCAGCTAACAGGACTCCCACTCTTCTTCCTCAGATGACTCCTGACATCCTCCCGCACAATCTCTGTCTGCACCAAGGTCGCAGTAGTGTGATTATCCGTCGTATACCCGGGGTGTTGCCGGGGACGCAGAAGTCGTCGTCGCCCTTCGTCCTCCTCGCCTCCGTGACCTCCATCGTTCGAAATGGGGCCTGGGTCTGTCCCTGGATTTGCACCACTACTCCGTTCGGATCTACCACTTCCTCTCCCCTCAGAAGAGCTCGTATTCCAACTCCCAAAGCTCATGGATAGATGCGGAGGAGGGGAGACCATTCCCGACCCCCCGACGACCCCTCCGATATCGACTTCGACAAATCCGTCAGCAGAGCTACCAGGTTGCAAATAATCCAGGTCACTGCTCCTGCAGGAGGACGAATCAAAGGTAGTTGCTGAGCCCATCGTCGGAACGGTTCCAGACGTGTTGAATATTGAAGAGGCAGAAGGTTTCACCGGATCCATCATCCCATCACATCCCCCAATCCCAGACGCGCCGACACCAACGCCCGCGACCACGTCCGACTCGGAAACGACTCCGAATTCTCCCATCGTTGACACAGTTGTAAAGAGAGGAGATCCCGGAGTCAAGTACGTCGCCCTAGTACCAACACCAACTCCCTTGAACGGATTCTGCGAGAGCGTGACTCCAGTGGAGGTAGAGCTTTGGGCCCCACTCCCAGGGGAAAGCAAGGAACCGTAGTGATACGGGGTAGGTTTCGGATCGCTCTCTCGCTTCCTGTTTGGGTCTTTCGAGCGTTCGATGGCTTGTCGACGAGCTTCGCGATTTTCTATCTGCTTCTCGTGCTCGTGAAGGATCTCGTCATATGTCGTTTTCCTCCTTCGTCTGCAGCAGAATCAGTCTCGCCACAATCGAAGGTGAAGAGGACACATCGTCACGTACCTCACGTACCACCACGCCAGGATCACCAAACACAAACCAATAAAACCTCCGATGACTGCGCCAACGATCACACCCACATTTCCGCACTTCTGAGAACTGGGGCTGCTGTTTCCAGTAGCCTCGACCAGGACCGTCGTAGGCACGTAAACCTGAGACGGCTTCGGGGTTGCCACCGTCACAACCGACATTGTAGTGACTCGACCGTCCGGGAGAGTGGTAATCGAAGGTATCACGGAAGTTTCAGGTGGGCCAGTTGTATAAACCAACACGGATGATGTGACGAGCGTGTGCCCTGGAGGAACAGAAATCGCTCCTCTATTGTTACCGTTGGTCCCAGAGTTCGTGCCGTTCCCAGAGTTGAAACTGGAGCCAGGGCTATTCAAACCTGGGTTCGAACCGTTACCGGATCCTGAGCCAGAACCTCCACCGCCAACGCCCGAGCCGTTTCCACCGGATTCGGTAGGGGTGTCCGAGCAACTGCTATAAATTGTGTTGATAGGAACATGGGTGGTGACCGGGATCGTGATCTCGTATGGGATCGTGTAGACAACTTCCGAGGCGGCTATATTTCGAGGTGCGTAGTAACGCAACCGTGGGCATGAAATGCGGACGAAAAGGGACGAAAAGTAGTATCGGGATCAACCCGGGTGCCATGCCAGAAAGAGAAAGCGCATGGCGATCATTGAATGCAGCCGTTGCGGACGAATGAATTGAGATTGCGGGAAACGGGGATAACGTTAGTTTTTCAGAATTCAAAGAGCTGGAGAACAAAAGACAGGAAGGCAGGGAATGCACGAAGAGAGGGGAATCGAGTTCTTGAGCGACGGGAACGTACGTTGAAGAGTCTCTGTCCTTATCCTCGTCCCGGTCTTCAAACAGACAGCTGAATCGACAACCACGGCCTCATTCTCGCAAAAGGGGTCCACATGGGTCGTGATCACAGGCGGAGCCGTTGAGGTGCTGAGTGAATAAGTGGTGGTGATGGTGTTCCCGGTGACCGTCGAGAACGCCGTCGACACCGGTGTTGGCACGCATGCCGACATCCTCTCTCTTGGTCACCTTCTTCCTTCCTCGCGTATCTTATGACCAATAAATAACCGGGGGGGGGCAACCGGAGAAACAGAAATCCGGAAAGAAGGGGGAAACGGAGGAACCCAAGCGAGACTGTTGCTTCCTAGACGGGGTATCCGAAACCTAGAGGGGTATAAAGTAGGGAGGGAGAGACCACTGGATGGTGGGGGGAAAGGAAAAGGACAGGCCACACGACTACGGATGTCGGATCTGGTGACAGTTTGACTTGCAACAATGCCGGCAATGTCAACATGATGAGACCTCAACCAGCCGACGGAACCCGGTTGCAGACTCGGAGTGCTGGTGGCTTGGGATGGGACACCGACGAAGGGGTCCTATCTCAGCCGAAGATAGCGAGCACCGTCAACATACAAGAGAACAAGCAGGATGGCATTCCTTGAAAAGTTCCTAATCGCTACAGGACCACGAATAATGATGATGGTATGTAAGTTACACAATTAATTGTAAGTGAGATGGGTAATGTATACACGAAAGTTCCGTCAACGGTTGGTGTTAGTAGTCTTGGTCGGCTATGTCCTGCACAAACTCCGCGTCGTATTCACAGACGATTCGTTTCCACTCCTTCGGCAGCTCGTCGATATTCTCCATTCCGTTCAACACATCACACACCTCTTCCTGCGACGCGAAACCAAGATAGGCAGCGACAACACAGATGGCATCGATTGGTTGTCCTGACGGCGTCGTGATCAACACACGAGAAGAGCTGCAGGTCCAATCTTGTGGTGATGACTGGGACGAATAAGGGAGGGCAAGAGATAAGAAGTCGCGAGCGACGTGGATCTGGTTCTCTTGGAGCTGGAGCCGTGTGTCGTTTCGCTTTGACGATGGGAAGGGGAGGGTAAGGTGTAACGCGCGGACGTATGATTCGTCTTTGAACCACGTTGTAGTCTCGACGATGCGGCCAGGGTCGTTGGAGTATGATATGCAGACGACGTGGGTGAAGCACCGATTGGCGTGGACTACTTGTGCTGATGTGTGACCAGGTTCATGAAAAGAAACGAACATGCCTGGGATGACTTCGCCCAGGCACCTATCCTTCCCGTTGGGGAGGATGGAGGAGTAGAGTCCGGATATGATCGGACTCTCCTCGTGATGGCGATGAGAGTCAGGATCAGCGGGGACATCGAGAACAGAGTGAGACGGGGGTTCGTTGCGGTTGACGGCGCGTCGTCGTATGCGGCATTTGGTATCGACGCTGAGGTTGACCTTGCAGCGCTCTCGTAAGGGGACGAAGGTAGGAGAGTAGGTCGACGTAGAAGGCATAACGAATGATTAGATGAGGAGACAAGGAATGCGTATCCGAAGATAAATGGATGGGTGACGACCAGCGGGACAAGTGGCTAGCACTTTAAAAGAGATGGGGATGAACCACTGGGATTAGGAGGAGCCCGCGTTCAGAGTCTGGTGCTTATAAGGAGAACAAACAATAGGCCTCATGGAAGCAATTCACTCTCCTCTGGATCAAAGACGTGCCCCGAGCACAGCTTGGGGACAAAGGGATGGCCAAAGCTGAATGAAGCGAATCTGATTCCGTGCCTAGTGAGGAACAATAGCAGTAGCAGCCGTGGGAGATTCGGGTGAACAATGGACGGCATCAGACGGCATCAGTCGGGGCGGCGCGATTGCATTTCAAAGTCCGCCGGGATGCCGCCGGATGCCGCCGTGGGTGTCGACGGGCGGCGGGTAGACACGAGGCAGGATTGGGAGGGTGTACGTGTTAGAGAGTGGGCTTTATCTTTAGCAGAGCGGGAAGATATTTCTGGGGATCCAACCCCGTCGTAGACTCTGAAATTCCGCAAAATAAAAGAGAAAATATTATACCCGGTGATGGTGGTTCGCCTCGCTCTGTCGACGCTTCTTTCGCCCAGCCCCTGCCAGCTCTCACGGTCATTTCCTTCTCTCTCCTCTGACCTCTTAATTCTCCACCTCCCTCCTCCACCCCCCCTTTGCGATTTCTGACTTTCATCGTTCGTCTGTGTGTGTGTCGAAAAGAGACAGTCACCTTTTTTATATGTTGGTCCTTTTCGACTTTGCTTAGCGAGAATTTTCACAAAGACACCCGACCCACAGTTTACCTCTGACCCGTTACGCTCCCTTCTTTTCGTGCGTGTCTTTCCCTCACATCCTCCCTACCACTCTTCAATCCCCACCGCCTCGCCGTCGAAAGCACGCGACGACAGCGACGAGCATCACAGGTAGCGAGCTACATCACTGTTTCGCTGTCAGCTTCCCGCTTGCCCTCTGACTGTAGCGTGACTGCCGCCGCACCCCAGAAATCCCCACTCATTCCCCTCTAAAACCCTCACGCTCTCTACCTTGCTAAATTACACGTTCTAACGTTTGTTTTTTGCTTCCTTCCCTACCCGTTTTCTGCCCTTATCTCCCTCCACCGCACTCCAAATGGACGAATCTCAGACCGCTTTTGCATCTCAATATCCGCCTTACGGGTTTGACATCGAAATGATGAAGGTACGACCCCGCTTGTGACTCATTCTGGCCACCCATCTCATCCACCCGTTTTTCCGGTTTCCAGAGGTCTATGGATACCGCAGGTGGTCCCGATCCCAAAAAAGCCCGTTGGTCTCCAACTTCATTCGGCCCGACCAACGGAGGCAACGGTGGAAACTCTCGCGATGCCTTCGCCAACTACGGCTACGGGCCCCAGTCTAGCCTGTCCCAGGGCCAATTCAATGGCACTCCTTCCAACGGATTCGGTGGCGCTTTGTATTCTACCCCATCCCTCACCATCAACACCAGCACTGGCGGAAACACCGGACTACCCTCCCAACTCAGCCCGAACCCCGGTGCTACCTCATTTGTGCAGCAAGCTCAGACTCCCATCAGTGCCAACGCTAACTCTCCGTATCTTGGTTTCGGCTACAACATGCTGGGTATGGGTCTTCCCGGAATGAATGTTTTGGGAACCATGGGGGGATTCCCGTATAACAACCAGATGAATAACTTCCAGGTAAGAACACCCTTGCATTGAACGCACGATTTCATCGTTTTATCATCTGACTCCCGATCAAAAAGCAGGCACAGTATTCTCCTGCTTCCCTCCAAGTTGCTCTCGGTGCCACCAACACTGCTACCAGCCGCACTGTCTACGTTGGGAACCTCCCCGCTACTGCCTCCGTTGACGAACTTCTCAATCTTGTCCACTTTGGCCCCCTAGAATCGATCCGAGTACTCCCTGAGAAGTCTTGCGTCTTCTTGTCCTTCTTGGACGCCCCTACCGCCGCTCAATTCTATGCCGACGCGGTCGTTAAGAAGCTGTCTTTGCATGGGCAAGAGTTGAAGATCGGTTGGGGAAAACCTTCCCCAGTTCCCAGCCAGGTCACTTTGGCAATTCAACAAAGCAATGCCAGCCGAAACGTGTACCTCGGTGGTTTGGATGAGAACACAACCGAAGAACAGTTGAGGGACGACCTCAGTAGGTTCGGTTTGATTGATCAGGTCAAGATCGTCAGGGACAAGAACATCGGCTTCGTTCACTTCCTCAGCATCTCCGTTGCGACAAAGGTTGGTTTGGCCTTTTTCATCATTCGGTTGGATTGTAATGCTTAGATCTCTGTGAATGTAGGTCGTCAACACTCTCCCTACAGAGCCCTCCTGGGCAGGGAAGCGCGTCAACTATGGCAAAGATCGATGCGCCTACGTTCCTAAGTCTCAACAAGCCGCTGCGCAGGCTGCTCAAGCTGCCGCAGCCCAGTCTCTCGTTGCTCAGACATCCCTCTCGCCCATGCAGGGTCAAGGCAACTTCGGGTCTCCCATGACCCCTTACTTGTCTTTCTCTCCTGAGCTTGGAGGCATGAATGGCATGAATATGAACAGCCTTGGCGGCTTGAACGGAAACCAGCCGTTGAACAGGACAATCTATCTCGGGAACATTCACCCCGAGACCACCACTGAGGACTTGTGCAATGCCATCAGGGGAGGTGTGTTGCAGAGCATTAGGTACATGCAGGATAAGCACATCGCAGTACGTTCTCCCATTATCTCTGACTGCCTGGCCTTTTCTGACGTTGATCCTGATAGTTCGTTACCTTCGTCGACCCAGCTGCCGCTATGACTTTCTACCAGGTTGCTTCCTTCCAGGGCTTGACCCTCAACAACCGAAGGCTGAAGGTCGGCTGGGGTAAGAACTCTGGCCCACTTCCTCCCGCTCTCGCACTCTCCGTCCACTCTGGTGCGACGAGGAACGTGTACATTGGAAATATTGAGGACTTCGATGCCTTCAACGAGGAGAGATTGAAGAGGGACTTCGGGGAGTACGGCGATATCGAACTTGTCAATTTCTTGAAAGAAAAGTAAGACTTGGTCCGTTTTCGTTCTGTGAGTTGCGTGCTGATCGCTTCTTCACCAGGAACTGTGCGTTCGTCAACTACACCAACATCACGAACGCGACCAAGGCCATCGAGGGCATAAAGACTAAGCCCGACTACGCGAACCTCAGGATCGCCCACGGAAAGGACAGGTGTGCGAACCCACCGAGGTCTGGCCCCCAAGCGAGCGGAATGAAGAGGACCGCTAGCGGCAACACCGCCGTCGGAGTCAACGATGGCCTTGATGGAGACCACATCGGAGAGAACGGCCTCGGTTTGGCCATCAATGTGAGCGAGGATGCTCTTGGTGTTGAAGACGGAGGTGAAGAGGTCCTTGATGTGAATGCTTGAACGTGCTCGCAAATGGCGTTCGCTCTGCCAATTTGAAGAAAAGCTGTTGTTGGATTGGATGCTATTGTCTTGGATACCCCTCCTCTCTCGTCTCTCTCGCCTCTGGCCGTCCTTCGTCGTCGTCACTGTCGATCGGTCGACAATATCCCCCGTTTCATCCTCTTCGCTCCCCCCCATGCTCTCTCCCTCGTTTTTCTCAGTCGAATCGTTCGGTTCGAAACCACCCACGCTCTTTTCAGTCCCTTCGGCGACCAGTATCTTGTACTTATACCTCTCTTCCCTCGAAAGTGGCGAAAAAAGTCCCTCCCTCATGGCGCGCCCCCGCTCGGTCATCGACAGGCAGTAGCGCACGTCAGAATATGGTGGTGGAGGTCGGGTTTTTCATTGAAAAGTGGGCAAATCATGAAATGTGTGGACGGTAGAATGGTTTAGGGATCCTGGGGAATGTTTTGTTGGTTGTGCTGATTTGATTGAGACCTATCATTATCCACTTTCTTTCTCTCGACCTTTACCCCAGGTCCTCTGTTTCCCCTTCCTCTTCACCGTATACCGTTTTGCCGTTCGCACGCCCACTAGATACGATATCTTACCTCTTCGTTGTATTCCCCTCCCCCCATTTCCTCCCACATCCCCCTTTTCGTGCACACACACAACTACTTTCTCCTTCCTCTTTTTTCTTCTGTCCATATTGATAAAATCCTCACACACAGTTCGTTTCCTCTTTTCTTTTTCCACTCTTCGAATTCGTTTGACCTCTGCCCTATATGATTGCTTTTCTCGTCCTCCATATCCTATTTCCGCCTTTTGATCCATTGGTCCTTCCGTGTCCTTCGCTGGCCATCGGTTGTGCTTACCCTGATTTCTCTCACACTCCTACACCCTACCTTCTTTTGGGGGACCATCACATCACTCGCGGTTGGTTTTGGGATCTTGCTTTCATGTACGCGCAGATACACACCACACCACCATTTGGGTTCGCGTTGGTTGTTGTTATTGTACATGTACATTTTCGCTCTTGCGGTCCCCCAGTCCCACTACCGCCCCCCCCCCTTCCACCCCTTCCCTAGTTGTTTCCTAATCCCTAATAGTCAGATCTATCCCATACAGTCTGACCATGCATCTACCCGTTGCTCTTGTTTCCCGAGTCTCTCCCGTCCTCGCTGGTTGGCCGTCTGAGCTTTTGGTAGGTTTGCACTGAAGTGCACCATAGTTTAGAGCAACGACGAGGTGGGATCACAGCACGTTCGTATTTGAAGTGAACCAGATTTCAAGGTCGTGTCAGACAATCATTGACATGGGCCTGCGACACATGAAAAGTGACAAGTTAACGTATTCTCGACAAACATACAACAAATGGTGCGGTGCATCTAAAATCCGACGGCGATCCGTTGGGTCATCTTCTCCTTCATCGTCTGGTAGGCGTTCATAATTGTTTGCTCGTTGATGACGATCTCTGTCGTGTCGGCTTTGGGTCGACTGACTCGCGAAGCAATTGTCGTTGAATCCGTCTCCACGATGATACTGTGAAAAGAACGCGAAAAGTCCAAAGTTAGCTCATAGAAGACGGACAGAACACGGCGAGGAGTTTGTTTGTGGTGGTGGTTGGGATATAAAGATTCGGTGTGTACGCACCCTTCATCTATCGTCTCGTCCAAGCACAACAGAACGAGGTCGAGGTTCTCCAATACCGCCCTCTTCTCGACCTGGTTCCGGAGGAGCATGTGTACAGCATCTGAGAAGGCCGATAGGGCGGTGTTAATCATCAGCTCGTTCTCGTCTTGGTTTGCGATCAGGTAGAAGATGAGGTCCAGAGAGTGTTTGTATACGGCCAAACGACCGTCGTAAAGGATGATATCTCCTATGCAATCCCGAACGGATCCAAAGATTCGAGTACCGAGTTCGTCGGTCAGCGAGGGTGATCAAGGATTGGAAGGGAGTGAACGGGGATCATCACCACCGTGAACGCACCTCCTGATTTTTTGGTCTTTTGCCATAAACCTTTCTCGAACGCTCGTTGTTCTTTGGTGTTCGCGAGACCTTTTGAAGAGGATGGGTTGTTCTCTTGGCGGTAGTATTTTGAGAGGACGCGGTTGCCGTCTGTGTCGAGGATGATGAAGGCGGTTATGGCGTAGAGTGTCAGGTTCATTTCTCTCTATGTTCGTGGAGAATGGGTGAGATGAGGTGAAGATGGGGAAGATGAGGGGAGGGACGTGGACGTCTGAGGGTGAGATCGAGCTTCGGAGTTCAGAATTTGATCCGTTTCTCCGTCGCTCACTCTTCTCTGGTTTAGGAGAAATATCTTCGGGTTGTCATTCTGGAGCCCCGCATACTGGCGACCTTGCGCGATTGGTGGGTTTACAGAGTCATCATGAAATAGTAACTTGTATACCGCGGGGAACCTACATAGCTCTGGATGCGGTTTCGATGTGCTAGGCTCCGGCGACACTACTCATAACGCATGTCTGCTCATAGCCGGCCAGGAGACACCGTCGAGACAGTGCCAGAGCTCCGACCGAAACCTCCTTCTCATTGGCCAACTTCCCCTTTGCTCAACCCAACCTCATCTTGGGATGCCAGGGAGTCTTCCGACTTAGAGGAAATATCGACGGAGTGGTAGACCTAATGATGTTGAATCGGGGGCGCGCTCAACTCGGACTGGGGGAACTGCGCCTACCTTCGACCTTACAGCGACGGCGTTTGAGGTTTTTTTGGGGAACAGTGGTATCCGCTTCTTCCCCTTCGAAGCATAGAGAGCAGCCGCCAACGCTCGCATCTAGATTGGAAACCTTCAGCGAGCCATCTCCTGGCGTACTGGGAGGGGGGCAGAGGCCACCTTCTCTGGAGTCTCCACTCCGCTTCGATAGTCTTTGTGGAGGATGGGTGCGTGGTGGTACATTGTTCTGGAGTAAAGGTGACGATTCCCCCTTTCCACCATCCTCACTTTTATAGCTCGCCTCGTGGTACGCCGCCGGTATCATCCTACAAATTCTCACCATACCTCCCCTAGACTCACCCTCTTGACTCGTTCAGCGCCAACGATATATATACATATACATAAGTACATCCCGGCCAAACGGTCCCAAACACACACTGATTCGCCAACGTGTATGCCGATGAGAACTCTGGAGTATTGTCGGGTTATCTGCATCGGTTTTTTGGCAGGGTAACTTCCTCCGGAGTGTCTACCTGGATTGAACGTTGGGAGACTCGCAATCCCTTGTGAACTAGGGTTAGTTTCTCCGTGGTTCCTCCGTGGTTCCTCCGTGTGGGGACCTCTCACCTCTTTTTGCAAGGGATGTAGCGCTCTTGACTCATGGAAGAGGGTACAAAACACTGGCACCTAGTGAAAACGATGGCCGCCGTCCATAAGGGCCTCGCAACTCCAATGTATTGGCTGCGAATCTTGGGTCCTGTCAATTAGGATATCGCTTACAGCGATTATCACGCCACGAGAACCTCAGGTTGAGGGGGTGTGTCCCACGTACGTGCAAAACCCACGCTCCTGGCGCGGCAATCCCCACTCACACCCATATCAGATGTCTGCTTTCACAATCCGCCGCAACTACAACCCGCGTTTCTTCTCGTAGTATCTTTGAAGTGGAGCTATCCTGATTTAGTCGCCAAGTCTCTGGGTCTCGGTTTCTTGCACACGATGAAGATTCTTGTCTCGTTGGTGAGTTGTATTCCCGGCGTGCCCTGAGGCCACTCCGATCTACAACATCTGCCAGTTCGGTATCATCTCTACCAAATGAATCATGATTATCTTGGAGGCCGCGGCGTCGGAGTCTGTTTGGGGATCGCGTGGTTCCAAGGCTCGGTTTCGCGTGGTGGCATCGGGGTTCGGCTAGTTTCAGTATATCCCTCCGACCTGCCTCGACCACCGAGGGCAGGGGTAAGACCTTCGGCGTGTTGTGCCCTGAACTGCTAGTAGGAAATCAACGGACACGTGCTGGACCCTTAGTTTCCTGGTAGGCTATGCACTGTTATGCACCCTATCTGGATACCCCCAATGCATGCCATGTGGTTTAATGAGGATAAGGTTGGCGGCTGGCGTGATTGGAATGGCGACAACGAACTGAGGGGAATCATGCAGAATGCGTGGTGGGTTGCCTTAGGGATGGGCACCGTTTCTGCTGGGACACCACTATTTTAAATCTCCAAATGGCTGTGTTGATGCAACTATATAACGCTCTACAGACGTTGGTAGCTGGAGACGCAGAGGTTCCGCCGTGAATGTTTTCGTTCTTGAAAGCCGAAAAGCCGCCGCCCTTCGGACCTCGTCCGAAAAAGCGCAGCGGTATGGAGCTGTAATCTAATCCACAGAATTCGTTCCCCGGAACCCCCGGAGTTGAACGTTCAACGTTTGTCTCTATCCAAACCCCACGAAACCAAAACTGACAGGCCTGCAAACATGACTCGAGACGGTGAGATCGAAAAGCGCCTCCGTACCCTCAACCTAGACGAGACTTTATTGGAATTGGATCCTGAGGAAGAAGCGTTCTTCAAGGCGGAAACAGGTATCCAGGACACAGAGGAGTTGAGGAAACATATCATCGATATTCAGGAGGAGGCGTTCAAGGTAAGTTGTTGTTCCTGCGCCAATTAGTACATTGAGATGGGGCGGTGACATACTATGTTTCGTGTTCAGGTCTACCCGTATCCTTGTATTCGTGGGTTTAGATTCACGAGGCTCAAGATCGCCAGAATGCCTTTGTATCCACGCGTTCTCGAATTGGCGAAGGACCGGCAAGACGCGATATTTCTGGATATTGGGTGCTGCCGTACGGACCAGCTCTTACCCCGAAATTTGCCTCTATAACCTGACCGATATTTTCGCTCCTGTATAGTGGGTGCTGAGGTGAGAAAGGTCATCCATGACGGGTGGCCGATGTCACAAACCGTTGCGACGGACCTCGAAGCAGGTATGGCGCTGGGCTGTCATCTACGCTCATCGCATGCTAGGAATGACAATCCGCCTCGTAACAGAATTCTGGGATCTGGGACACAAGTTATTCAAAACCACACCCGAGATCTACGCCGCAAAGTTTTTAGCTGGGGATGCATTTGACAACGCGCACCTTTCCCCTACGGCTCCGGTATCATCTGGTCCACCACCTCCTGTTGCATCAGTGAACACTCTGACCGAACTACGAGGGCACGTCTCTGCCATCCACGCTTCCTCTCTCTTCCACCTTTTCAATGAAGAGAAACAATTCGAGCTCGGCAAACGTCTGGCGTCTTTACTTGACCCTCGTCCTGGCTCGGTCATCTTCGGTTCACACGGTGCCATGCCGGCCAAAGGTCAACGTCCAGGCACTTTCACGAGGATGTTTTGTCATTCTCCGGAGTCTTGGATCCAAATGTGGGAAGAACAGATCTTCGAGAAGGGTCAGGTAAAGGTCAGCACGGTCCTCAAGGAATTAGACATGGTCGTTGAGAGGAGAGAGAGAGCGGTTCCGGTCGAGGAGGGAACCAAATTCTATTGGCTTGCCTGGTCTGTGGAGCGATTGTGAAGGAGGTGCGTCCCAATGCAAGAGTACGGAGTTACGCATTTAGATGGGTACAAGAGATCCAAGGATATAATAACCGACTAGGCAACTCAACCCGATGGCGCGAGCACGGTAAGGAGTGATCCAAGATCGAAAAGTCTAGACATCTACATCGGCATGCGCTTCCCCGTCTGGATTTTCTTGTCTCCTGCGTGGTTTGTCACTTCGATCCACCGTCTTTGTATGCCCCTGGCAACCAAGCATTCTGCAATGACCTTGATATGTTCCCCTTGCACCATAATTTGCTTCAACTTTGGGTTACGTGGATCGGGTTGAACAGTTGCGGAAGACGCGCATGCCGTCTTCAGTCCCTCAGCGAGGCTATCTGCGTCAAGGCGGAAGATCTCAAAGCCGGATATGTAAGTGATCGTATGGTTACGGCGGTGAGCGACGTTGACTGAGATTGGGTTCGGTACACCTTCCCTAGATGATCGTGAATAATTTGAGTATCAATCGGGGTCAAGAGCGAGGCACCAACCTAATTATAGGCCGCCCATTACCAGTGGATACCTTGTACCACGGTTTTGTGCTGTTGACAATCCTCCTAATCACCTCATCGGTGTTCATGAACCCTTTCTCCAGGAGTTCCCCTCCGGCACCTTTCTTCCCGTTTAACAGGATATTCAGGAGGGGCTTATCCTGGGCGACTTTGACAAGGGTTGGATCGTGTGGTTTGAACAGGCGTTTTGACGTAAGGTACTGGTTGATGGTGGTCTTGATCTCTTCCTCCGTCAAGAGTTCCTCTGGGCTGGTGTGATTTTCGTGTCAGGAATCGCGAGATAACATTGATCGTCTGGCGAGCTCACTCTTTACCAATGCACTGGAAGAAAGCAGCACTGACAGGGCTGGGTTTCCGTAGGAGCGTCACTTGCTGCTCATGGCGTTTCTCCTGAAACTTTTCCATCCCCTGGTCTTGCACTTCCTTCGGGTTTTCGTTGTACCCCACGGCTTCCTTTACAGTTACGTGGCGAACGTGTGCTTGGACGCTGGGGTGCGACCCGTCCACACCTGTATTAGGCTCGTCAAGTGTTCTTTCGGCGGCGCAAAGTTGGTTCGTACCGGTGATGACCACCCCTCCCTTCGTTTCCTTGATTTTGATCAGCCCTTCCTTGGCGCTAGCCTTGAGGAATACGGTCAAGGACTTGAACCCCGAGTGCTTGATATCCACTGGAGTGCCCACGGATTTTGCGAGTTGGAGAGAACGATATGGCAAGATGTACGTCTCATGGAAAATCGACGGGGCTATCGGGAATGACCCAGGCGGCAGTTTCGTAAGTGTAACGGAAATTGATTCAAGAAGGGCAGATCGCAAGGCGCCGGAGACCTCTGTGAGATTTCAGTGACAGCTTTCATCCACCCTTCCGAAATACACACCTTCTCGCGAAAGTTCTTTCGGGGTGTCTCCGTTTCCGAAGGTTTCTGACGGCGTCTTCACCGCAGTCTCGACTTCCTCGTCAGACTTCTCCTCATCGGCGTCTTCTTCTCCGTTCAGGCCGTCCCGAAGGAGCCGGGGTCTAGGAGGCCTTTCTTCCCCGCCCATTTCCCACAAGTTGTCTTTCCACGCGTGCAGAAGCGTCAGGGCTTTGCCTTTCGCACCTCCCTCCACTAGGTCGCTCGGGATGGCCATGCGACCCACAGCTAATACGGGACCTGCGCGGGGTGTTCCATTCGCCGTGGGTGCATAATCTTGAGTTATGCAGACGAGCTGACCGATAGAAAGGGGGGCGGAAGGTTGAAAGCTGATATCTATTAGAAAATAACATCTATGAATCGCAGGCGGAGGGAACTCATAGTCACAGGAATCACTAACTGCTATCCGATACCAGCAAGAATGGGGCGTGGAGCATGCGTGGAACCATCTCGCCTGGCATCGACAAAATCGGAAGTAGGTCGGAGCACTTCCACAATGTATACACTTGTGAATCGTCAGACGTGAAAACCGATAGGATCGTGGTTAAATTACCGGTGGGTATGAAATCATTGGCGTCCTCCCCTAACGTAAACCAAAGTGGGACATCCTCCGATGTGAGGTAGGCCACCTACGGGGGTAGGTGCGTTGTGGGCTCACAGATTTAACAATCGGGACGTACACCTGGAATACGCGAGCGGCTCTCGAATCTAACGGAAAACAGTACTTCCGGTACGAGAAGCTCCGCCACCTCAGGGCCGATAGAGAACTTGTCGACAACTGTATCCTGGAACCTCCTCCGATCAGATGCTCGCAACCGGGCTGCGCAGGCAAGGTTCAGTGGTCGTCAATCCCACCAAAGTCATACGATTTGTAAGACGCACTGGAGCCTCTGGCGTTGAAGTCTGCGAATGCTTTCCTGAACATGGTGAAGGTTGGAAATACCGTGACTGGCGTCAATCACGCTGAACACGCTTTTTTTTTTTTTTTTAATTCAAGTTTCTATCCCGAGTAGACTAAGACGTCCGCGTACATGAGTACAGACCCGGCTGATTACCTAACACACAGTTAAGCCA
>Ga0307515_10012097_pt1 | contig 16273 bp, 5 predicted proteins | sample 17_EM_MG_FD_194513 | JGI IMG/M metagenome (GOLD analysis project Ga0307515, IMG submission 194513) | Populus trichocarpa ectomycorrhiza microbial communities from riparian zone in the Pacific Northwest, United States - 17_EM | ecosystem: Host-associated > Plants > Roots > Unclassified | place...
CGCATTTAAGAATGCATCCTTATAGCCTATATAAATGGTAGGAAGAAGGCGTTTAACTAGTTCCTTATCGGTTTCCTTATCTAGCCTTTCCTCTCTATTATTAATAATTTAGTTAATCTTATATAGGCTCGTTATAAAGACCTTATTATCCTTCTAGTATATATTAAAGTAAAACGCTATAGCGCTAATTACGGCGATATCTACGGTAGGGGGGTTAACTAATAATAGGGGCGTATATAACTTTAGGGTCTTCTAGGGTACTAGCGTTATTATTACTCCTTTTAGCTCCTATTATATCTTTTAGAGGTTATCCCTTATATCCTATTAATACATTCTTTTCTATACCGGTTAAGTCTATACGATTTAGATATTATCTATATCACTATCTATTCCGCTTCTATATATAGAGTTCTCTTTAAACGTAGCGCTTTAGGAGAGTATCTTTATCGGTACAGAGTTCTTTCCAGCTTCGCGGCGGGTGTTTTCTTAAATAAAGGCTAGGTCACGGGCCCAGACATCCTACTAGTAGGTAGGGTTAGCCCTTACGGCTAGTATCTTATAGTTAGTTCGGATCTCCCTAATAAAGAAGGGTAACCTTAGTCTATCCTCCGGCTAAACAAACCGTCTTTTTTATATGTTTAACTAAATATTAAAATAGGACATCTATTTTTATTTAAGGATTATATTATAAAACCCTAGGTCTAGAATATAAAAGGGGATACCATATTAGCGTCGTCCGTTAAGAGCGATATATAACTTTAAGATATAGGTAATAGGCTAACCAGCTTAGCCGTTATAGCCCTTTACCTAGATAGGCTTCTCTAGTTAGATAGCTTCTGTATTTAAAAACTTAGTAACATTATTTATACAGGTAGTATTTATAAAGGCGAAGCTATTTGCTCTAGTGTTAATAAGGGCGGTTATATTATAGGAGGATACAACCTCTCTAAGATAAGAAAGTCTCAGTACTGTCTGTCAGTCGGTCGGTTAGTCTGTTGGTCAATTACCATTAATCAGAATTAAGCAGTAAGAAGAGAAAGAAAAGAGTGTATTTAAGGAAAATTCTATATCTATCGGTGTCGCCCAAGTTATTGAAGACTCTAAGGGCTCCAGACCGATCTATATAACTTATAGAAGGCCTAGGCTCTTCCGAAGTTACGCCTAATCTAGATATTAAATCTAGGGGGCCAAATTACACCACTATATACCTCCCCTACCTAAGTCGTTGTCCCCTAACAACTTCTAAAACTCTAAAACTCCTTATCTTTAAAACAAAGGCGCGGCAGGTAATTGTATACGTTCCTTACCTTTACTATAAATCCGAGATAGTAAACGAGGAGACTCCGTTCTGGTTAAACGAGACCATTCTCGTCCGCCTAGCTAGGTAGTACAAGATATATTAGACTGGCGGCTCTTGGATAACATAGCTCTTTTACATCCTTCTATTTACTCGGTTCTGTCCTATAACTCTTTAGGCAACTCTATATAACTCTATCCTTCTACAATAATTAGGGGTACTCTACTTAGATCTACCGTAATAGTTAAAGGATTAATTCCATTATTAACGCAGTAGAAATATAAGCGGCTATTAAAGCGCTCTATTTTAGTTACACGCATTAGCTTAAACGCATCTTTATAATTCTTAACGGCCCTAAGACGGTAGGAATGCATCTATTTCCCAACTTCGTTCCCGTTGCCATTAAGAAGAAGGTTACAATCTTAAATTACCGCTAAAGAATCCCATTATCGTTTACTAAGAAGGGCGTTAGATAGAGCGCTAGCAGCTATAAGCTTAACTACTATAGGGAAGCAATATAGAATCGCGCTATAGAGATTAGTATATCTAGACGGCGTACAGAGCGGCGCTCTTAAGTCTCAGTGCGCATCTACTAACTCTACCTAAGTACCTCCTTTAATAACCTTAAGGTTATTATAATCGTTTTAAATACTAACAAACCATAGCAGTATTATTTGCTGGGTTCTAGTTAAAGGTCCTTTCGCTCTATAAGGAAGGTAAGGTATAGTTATATATATATCTCCTTTCTTATATAGCTAAGCTACCTAGTTAGTTACATACTTTTCTATATCTTTAGTAGTCTAGTCTTAGTTAGAGATCTTATAAACAAATCCATTACCCTTAGTTAATCCTCGCGCCTTAAGATCCTCCTACTATAATTCCAGGTAGTAATATATACCAGGTAGAATAAACGTACAGTTATCCTTAGTCTTATTATTTAGAGAAACGCTCCCTTAGATTATATTAGTACCGCATCCACTTTTAAGGAGTAAGGGAATATTAACGTTAATATAACGGAAAGCTATAGAGTCTCCTTTAACCGCGAATTTTATATAATAAGGGTAGGAAATAAGTTACTACTAGCTATTAGGTCTAAGAGCGTAATAAAAACAATAATACTAAGGGTCTTATTTTATTAGCTATTAGCAAAGACTATAGACCATCGTTCTTAACCAGCTATAATTTAGCCGCCTATTAATCAAACGCTAATAGTAGCGGTATATACGCATTTCCTTATCAATTATTACTAAGATACTAGAATCCTACTACTATCTAAACACGTTTAAAATTATAAATCCTTCTCGCTACTATACTTCTTAGTCTTCTAGTGACATTATCTAATTAAGTAAAGCCTCTCTATTATATAAAAACCTTAGCGCAGAGTTATAAATAAACTTATATAGTCCTAAGGAATCAGACAAAACTAGAGGTCTATAAGCCTTTCTAAACTAAGAGTATATAGTAGGATCGGTCTTTATAGTACTAAGGTGGTTATAAGCGTAATATATTAAACGGAGTCTATAATACAGTACGGCATAGTTTAGACCCTTTATTGCTAAACCTATACGTCCTTTTATAGCTTACGTATACATCTAGCAGACCTTATATATCTCTAGATTAGAACTAGCTGCCCTATACTAACTACATAAGAGCTTTATAACCTTAGTTAGTTTAATTTTAGTAGTTTAGTTTAGGGACGCCTTAAGATAAGCAGGCACATTATCCTTATAGTCACACCCTCATTTTATGCGGAGTATCGCTATAGCATCTACGGCCTCCTTAATATACTCCTCATTATCTCCCAGCTCAATAACGTTCTTATTAAATATTAATTCTACTCCTAGCCCTCCTACTTCTAGGTAAGTAATCGTTAGCCCTCTTCTTAGATTCCTTCTTAACAAAGATACTAGCAGCCGCAAGGGCGAGCTAACAGGCGTTTTAGCTGCGAGAATACTCTTATTTATAGATAATAAAGGCAAGTTAACTAATATAGGTAATCCTTATTAGGACGGACTTGGTATAATACTAACGCCTCCTCCTTAAACAGGTATTAATGGCTAAAAGGCTAAGGGATTTATTACGTTAGAAGCATATTATAAATATATTCGCAATATAAGAGCTAAGCTCTCTCCTACTTATCTAATTCCAACATTAGTAACCTCTAGTCCCATAGTAGTTAGTCTCCTACTTCTTAGCGGCAGGTCCTTATTTAAAATAAGGAAGCTAGTTAAGTGTCTTCCTAAGCTATACTTATTTACTACCTAGTCTAATACTACCCTTCCTAGCATCTTCGGCGCGAGCGCGAAATCGGTTAGCTATAGTTAAGTAGTATTCTTAATACCACGTTCTAGATATTCGAGCCTATTAATTAGGGCCTCATTAACTCGTGCCGTTACTTTATAAAGTGGGTAGACGGTAAGCTTTTAGATGGTAAAAAGGAAGTAGTAGGAAACCATATATTTAAGTGGACCGTTAAGAATACCTTATCCCTAAAACTTTCGGATGGTTTCTCTAGCTTTATTATACTAATTTCTTTAATCTTTTACTATCTTACTAACGTTAGAGATGTCCTTAAAGATTAATAAGAACGCGTCCCTTTCTAGAGATACTTGCAGCCCATTATCCTAATTAACGAAATCAACTACTACACTAGCAGTATCTGCGTAGTTTTCTTAAGAGAGCAGAATCTCGTTATAAATTTAGAGGAGCACTACCCGATACTAATTAACTACGAAGCCTCTAACTTCTATAAGGATATTACTAATCTATTACTTAGCTCCTTTATATAGTACTAGAGGTCTACTAGATAAAGATATAATAAATATACTATTATTAATTCTGTTTAACTTATAACTTTAACTAATCACAACTATATTTAAGATTTATTAAGGGTAAAAAAGTAAAGTTTTAAATAGGGTTTTCTAATCTAAATAGTCTACTAAATCTAGGTAGTAGTATAGAGTTCTACTAGCTCTAATTATTAAATAGACCAATTATAATTTTCCATCCCCAGGATAGAAAATCGCTATTAGCTTGGTAAAGGCGGTAAGCGGAACTAACATCTTTGCAGTAAATAATACTAGATAGTTATACGCAAATATTCTTCTATCCTTACCTTACTGCCACTACGCATTAGATTTCTATAACTAAAAAAGCAAATAAGAAAGCGTAATAGAAAGAGCTTTAGGAAATATGGTAAATAAACGGACGGATTATATAGCTATTATCTACATCCCCTCCCCTACCTCAGAACTTAACTATCCCCTAGTTAAATATTTCGTACTTAGTTCTATTAAACGATTTTTCTAAAACACATACTTCTTAAACTATACGGCGTTGTAATATTAGTAGATTTTGTATAACATCCTCCTTAGGTTCTAGCTCTGCTATTATTTCTTATAGTATAGTTCCACCTAACTAATTAAGCTAGTCTTCCTAGCAGACCTTAGATATCTATCGTTAATAGAACTTCTTTAATCTATTCCCTAGAGTTTAATCACAGAACGGCATGCCATTAAGATCCTTAATTAAGTACTATCCTTTATAAGGGTGACTCTTATATATACGGAACGGGCCTAGCCATTTTAGATCTAACTTACGACTGCTAGAATAGTCTTGCTTAAGCTATATATTATAAAGCATAACTATATCTCTAACCTTAAATCCGTCCTAGCGAATATAGTAGGTGTTATTAAAGTACTCCTTATTTACTACCCTTAGTCGTCTTATACGCATAATAGCCTCTTTTATATCTATATTTCTTTAGTTAAACTGCTTTACATAAAGTACTAACAGCTCTATAGTGGTCCGGACTATTTGCCAAGGCAGCGTCTACTAAGTAGGTATATAGAGTTTAATAGGAAAGATATGCTTATATCTATATATAACTCTTACTAGCGTTATTCCCGTAGGCCGCTTAATAGTTATCCTATCTGCCTATAAAACGGTATAAAGATTGTCCAGCTATAAGCCATTTATCTTCGCCAAAGCGTCTATTATAGGTTTATGGCCTTACTCTATAAAGCCTTACGCCTAAGCGTAGTAAGCGGAAGCTATAACCCTCTTAATATTATAGAGCTTTACGAGCGTAGCGGTAATATTAGCATTATCTTCTCCACTATCTACAAAGAGTTGTCCGAATACTCCCCATTAGCAGATAATATCTTTATAGAGGAACTTTACTATACTTTTCGCATCCTTATTTTAAAGGGCGCGAGCTTCTACCCATCTAGATATATATTCTTAGGCAATAGCTAGGTACTAGAATCTAAGACAGCTTAGAGGCATAAATATAATATCTACTACTACTCGTTGCTATAAGGTGGACTCCTATATAGGGTATATCACTTCTTCTTCCTATCCTAGCTGTCGCTCCTAGTATTATAGATATAACTTAACATGCCATAATATCTAATCCTATAGCCCTAGCCACTAATATTAATTTAAGATCCTCTAATACGTTCTCTCTTATCCGTAATGTCCGCTTTAATTATAAAGGCTTTTAATAATCTCCTACTAAGCGTCCTTATTATTAACTACCCTTTATATTAGTATATTTTTTGACTACTAGCGGAAGAGCTATTAATTACGCACTAGGAACTTCAGCGTATATTATTTAAACTTTTTAAACTCCTTAGTATTTATCTCTTCCAGACATCGTAAGGTTACTAGCCACTTTACAATCCCCTAAGATTCCTCTAAATATAAGTCTTCTAGTAATAGACCCGCTTCTATTTTAAGAGGGGCAGCCGTATATTCTAAGGCACTTAGTTTACAGTTAATAAACTCTTTAATATCCTCAGTCGGCTTATTAGGTTGTTTACTATTAGGTAGCCATTATAAAAGTCTATTAGCTAGGCTATTCTTCTTCCCTGGCACATATCTAATATTAAAGTCCTATAGTTGGATCTATACTAGCCATCTTATTATTAAGGCTCCAGGTAAATTAGTAGCGGCACAATTTAGTTATATAACTAGGGTATTTACGTCCGTCTCTACTATAAAGCGAACGCTATATAGGTATACGCGACACTTCTTTAACGCATATAGTAACGCCCGACATTTAAGCTTTCCTAAGTTATATTTTTGCTCCGCCTAAGACTAGATACCGCTTTTATATTAATATAGGTAACGACGACCTTACACGTCTAGTTGTATAAGGCCGCACCCCCACCTATTCTTATATCCGTTAACGGCGAGAATAATTAGCCTAGCCCCTTTACTATAATCCAGCTAAACCAATACGGGTGTAATAATGACTATATACTTTAGAGTCTTTATAGCGGCTATCTACTCTATACCCTATACAAACAGAACGTTTACTTATAATAGTTGGAAGATTAGCTCTGCCTTAATTACGAAGTCTTTTACCTATATTCGGTAATATATAATAACTCCCAGGAATGCTCGGGCCAACGTAACGTCTTTATAGTTTTTCTAGTAAATAATCTTTACAACCTTTAACTCTTCCAAATATTGCCCTTTTCTATTATAGCGGTAGCCAACCACTATAATTTTATCTTTGTAGAAATAAGACTTTACGCCTAAGATTATACACCTAGCTTATTCTAAATCGGCAAGCACTCCGTCTAGCCACATAATATATTCTAGAATATATCTACGTACGCCTAGAAGGCTCTCCTCCCTATTATATACTGTCTATGGGCCTTTTACTATAATATTATCTAAAATAGCAGGGTATAATATGGGATGTGCCGTTCTAAGATCTTAGTAATCGTCCGCACGAACTAGGCTATGGAATTTATACCTCCTATAGGTACCGTTATTTATTATAGAAGTCCTAGAGGTATTATAAAAGCTATTAAGTTCCGGCTTTCTATATCTAACTCTAATTAGTTATAGCTAGAGAAGAAGTCTACTAGAGATATAACCTTATACCCCACAAACTCCTTAGAAAATTTATTAGCATATAGCGGCAGATTTACGTCCCTAACAGTTACTCAGTTAATATTTATTGCTATATTAATTAGTTAATACTTATTACGTTCCTTCTTGCTTATAAGAAACTATAAATTCCTATATAGGCTTTCGCAATATTCTAAAGTCCCTTAAACTAGTTGTTCTTATAATATATTTATTACTTCTCCTTATAGGGCCCTAGGTACTGGAAAGTTTAGTACTTGCTATACTTTATACGGCATAGTTTTAATCTTTAGTAGTAGGGTTACGTCTCTACTAACGCGACCTATCTTAAAGAACTCCTATACTAAAGCCTCTTCTTAGTTAAACAACATGGCCTTAAGGATCTCTTATTCTCTTAGCTAAATATCTCTTATAATTATACGCTCCAATTGTTCTAGCTTTAGTCGTGTACCGTAGGCTAGCTTGGTATATCGCGGCTTAAGGAAATAATTATACGGTCTAAGAGGTAATCCTTAGATAAACGCCTTCTGTTAATATAAGGCCACCTCTCGCTATTCCACTATGCCTTCTATAACTGTTCCATCTAGTGCTAATAAATTAACTAGGTAGACTTTGTCTGCTTTCCGTTTATATACAGTTGCTATATTTATAGCGTTTAGTTGGGCCTTACTCTAGCAGCTTTCTATTTATATTATAAATAGATCTATTATCTTTAACATTTAATATATAAGGGACTTAGCTTTTACTTTAAATACTAGCTTCTAATTCTTTCTTAAGTATTTCTTTAGAACTTCCTTTAACGTTTTACTATTAAGCTCTCTCTATCTAATATTATACTCCTCTCCCTACTAATGGCTCTATTTAGCGGATATCCAAAATAATATACGTCCGTATTAGAGCCGCGCCTTATTTCCCTCCTCTTTATTCTTAATATCCTCCTTATCCTAATGCGCTAGGTTATAAGTAACCCTAAATACGATCCTAGTGGTTATACCAGCTATATATTTCTTAAACTATTTTCTATACTAATACCTTTATCTAGTTTAAAGAATATTGTATTTTTATAGGATATTAAGAACCTTATTTTAACTCTACCATCTTCTAATTAAATAATATAAGATACTTAACCTATTGCGGTTTATTTTGTTACTAGTCTAGCCCTTACCAACTATAGCTTACTAAGTATTACCTTATATGACATTTCCCCTACAGCAATAAACGTTGTAAATATTAAGACGTTACCTATTACTATAGGGACCGCATATATTAGCCTAATAAACTTAAACTAAGTTTTATTTATAGACGTTAGACGCGCGCCTTATAACTATAAAGGTAGACTTAATATTAGCAGGCCGTATTATAGGGCTACGCTTTCCTTAATAAGGTTAAGCTTAGCTCCAGAGTTAATTAAGCATTTAGCCCTTTTGTCTCCTATCTGCGCTTCTACCTTTAGGCACCACCTTTAAAACTGGATAAATCCTACTTCTTATTTAATCTAGTCCACTTCGGCAGTCGTTAGGCCGGCTTGATTAGCATAAAACATTAGGTGTGCTAATAATACGGATACCTTAACGTCCTCCTACTTCTATCGGTAAGGCTCCGTAAGGGGTAATAGAAGAGGCTTAAAGAATAGCTTTATAACTTCAGGCATGTACATAAGGCAGTCACTAACAGTAACTTTAATAGTTTTTAATAAGATCTTATCCGCTATTACTATTAGGCTTAGGACGTTTCCTTTTAGTATATCTATTATTCTAACTAGCTTTAGTTGTAATGCTTTAACTATTATTATTATATCCGCCATTTACTCCGTCTGTCTTAGCTATTTAGTATAATTTATTTTATTACCCCTATTACTGCTTAACGGTGGTAGAGGAGCCTGCTGCTAGGGCCGTGGTGTAATTTAGATATGTCCTCCTAGTTATACATTTTAAACCGTTGCTGGTTACAGACTAGATGGTTTTAAAGGCTGTTTCGTTACCCCTACTTCCCCTTATGGTCTCCTAAGATTATATACCTATAGCGTAGGCTATAACTAGGTTACGGCTCCTACCAAATTAACGTATATTAACTCTACTTAGTATATATCTTCCCAGAACTTACCAAGTTCCTCTTTACTTTTAGTATTATTACCCTCTATAAGCTCTACGGAAGCTGCCTTTAGTTAGACACCTATCGCTAGCGCATTAGGATTAATATTCGCGTTCTACCTTAGCTAGTCTTTAAGGAACTAGATCTGATTATCGCTTAGTAAATATAGAATTATATTTCCTAGGCGCTTACATATTTTAGCGTATATTTAGTTATTTTTATTTATATATAGGAAACCACGATAAACTAACTCTTTAAGCTCTAGACACTAATTGATAAAATAGTAGGCACCCCTATATCTATAACACGTCTAATTTTATATCTAGTATACGCCAAAGTTCCCTAGCCCGCTATACCTTCCTAGGCCTGGCTTATATCGTTCTTATAGCGCTCCCTTATAGGGCGGCTATGGTCTATTATTACCTAGTGCCAGTCGCGGGTCCATTTGTTCTTAACATATTAATGCCCTATTTAGGAGCTACGTGTACTATATTAGATCTTAGCAAATCCTATTTAGGAATAACATTAAAAACGTAACGCCTACTAATTTAACTGTCCTAAGATTAAGCTTCCGGAGTTAATTAGTAAGTTTCTCTAGTTTGGGGTCTATTTCCTAAGTCACTTAACGGGTATTTACTAACTCGCTTAGCTAAGAGACTATAGGTAGTTAAAGAGCAGCATCTTTTTAGTTTATTATAGCTGGTTGCTAATTACGGAATTGTCTAACTAGCTAATAAAGGCCTTGTTCCTTAGGATTTATAATTAATAACTAATCGGCGCCTTTATACGAATTAAGCCTATTTTCTATAGCTCTCCTTAGCAGGTAGAAGTTAAAAAACTCTCGCCTATCGGGGTCGGCTCCTATTTTAGTCATTATATATCTTCGGTATTTAAATAGGAGTCCTCTTATGAACCAGTACCCTTATTTACGGTTTTTTAAATTACCAGCCTTAGTAACCTTTTAGGAGATTAACGTGAACTGCCTATAGTATTCGCGTATACTACTGGGTGGATTATTCCTATACTGCAGTATATAAGCTTCTAGGAATTCTACCATTTTAACTTATTAAAAGTAGTCACTTTCTTAGTAGTCTGTCCTAAGCTTTCCTATAAGTTCTATCCAGTTACCAATAGCAAACTTAGGCAGACTTTAGATCTATATCCCTATCCAATAGTCGCAATACTCTAAAAGTCCTTAATACTTCTTGTTATCCGTAATACAGTGCTAGATACATAGCCGCTTATACTATTTGATAAATTATAATACGTTTTGTCCCATAAAGTAAGGGGTCCTAGGGGTTCCCAGAGCCGGCATAGGCTGGGCTATAATATACACCTTATCTCGTTCTATTAATAGTCCGGTAGAAGGTAGCGGACCTATAGTCTCTCTAGGGATAGGTAGGTAAACCTTGTAACCCTTATCCTCTATCTATTAAGGGTTGTCGGTCCCTAATGTTGCGGGAGTTAGGGTTAGTATTACATGCCCTAGTTTAGGAGAGCTTCGCGGTTTAATAAGCTGCTTGCTTTCCTCTCCCTTTCTAGCACCCTTACTATTGTTGTAGAATGGGCCTAACATTCCTAACAATTCCTTTGCTAGTACTGTTGCCATTGTTATAAATTTAAAGGTAGCTCCGATAAATACGAGAATAATAGTATAGACCATTGCAAATATAGTAAATAAAATATAAAAGACTTTTCTCTGCCGTTCCTAGTGTACCATAGTCCTTCCTTTTATCCTTCGTTTTACTATACTACGTACTCGCCTTTTTATCGCTGCTTGCTAACCACTATTCCTGCATAGAGAGCTCGGTAAGTATTATCAGTTCATTCTTTATAGCGGTGGCTGCGCACAGGTCGCTTATATGCCCGTACTTCTTTATCTTAATCATTCTATCGCAGTTCCAGATCGTTCCTATATGTCTCCTATATATAGAGCACCAGACTTCTAATCTAAAGAGCTTGCCGTCGTCCCTATATGGAATACCATAAAATATATAGGAGGATACGACCTCTCTAAGATAAGAAAGTCTTAGTGCTGTCTGTTAGTCGGTTGGTTAGTCTATCGGTTAGTTACCATTAGTCAGAATCAAGCAGTAAGAAGAGAAAGAAAAGAGTATATTTAAGGAAAATTCTATATCTATCGGTGTCGCCTAAGTTATTAAAGACTCTAAGGGCTCCAGATTAATCTATATAACTTATAGAAGGCCTAGGCTCTTCCGAAGTTACGCCTAATCTAAATATTAAATCTAGGGGGCCAAATTACACCACCACAATATTAACTTTATATCTATTTTAAGATACTATATATAGAACCGTAAAATGCCTTCCACCCATTAACTAACTAAGATTAATCTCTTTAAGATCAATAGGGTACCCTAGGGGGGAGTCTTTCCCTAGGGTTCCTCTTTTCCTAACTTATTGGACGTTTCTTCTTCCTCCATCTCCTTAATATTGCCTATATCCTTTAGCTCCGGGCAGGACAAGGTAAAGTAACCCTACTTATTATAGTTAAAGCATATAGCTAAAGTAGGGTTAATTAGAGTATTACGGCGAATACTAGTTAATAGCGTGGTACGTAGCTAGTATAAGGGGATCTTGTAGACAGGGGGCTATAAGGACATAATTGGAACAGAATAGATTGGTAAGAGAGACAAATCCTTAAGGAGGTAAGGCCTCTAGGATTGTAGAGACTATATACTACGGGTATATACCTCTAGCACGTAACCGGCGACCATCTAAGGGGTGTCCGGGGGTTGTCCTAAGGGCAACCTAAGGTGTCCGCAATAATATCCCTTATATTACCCCCCCCTTCTTACAGTCGGCCCCTAATCGCTATTACCTTACAGTAGGGAGATTATAAGGGCTTATCCCAGAAGAGGTTTAAAGGGATATCAGAGAGGTATTAGTATACTACTGTATATTATCTATCTATCTAACCCCTACTTTAAACTCCTAAAAAACCTTAATAAGGAAAAAATATAACTAGGGAAAAGATATAAGGATTACTAGGAGACCTATTAGAAGCCTACTAGAAGCATACTAGTAACTACCTAGGCTAATATAGGGATTTTTATACAACTCTACTTTTAAGCCTTTATGCTAGTCTATAATTAATCACAAGTATTATAGGCAATTTAGTGTTCTAGTATAGTTCCGTAAAACCTTTTAGTATAGGATTTAACGTATAGAGCCTTAGCTTGCCGTTATCTTTAACTGCTAAAATATAGTCTATAATTCTTTCTTATAATCCTTTTTTTATAATCCTCTGCGTTACTAACGCATTACTCCCGCATTTGCCCTTAGGCTATTAGATACGGTTAAGGTATTAATTAGTTAGTTAAAGAGACTTATCTCTTAAGATTTAGTGTATATACTTTTAAATCTGGTAGTCCTATACTATATATTTAGCGTAGCTCTACTACCTAGCAAATAGGGACATTTTGCAATAGCAATTATAGCTATTATACGATTATTAAGAACGTCTATAACGTTGTTCTTTAATACTATAGTATCGTTTTAGGTCTAATTTAACCTATATACGTCTTTAGTTTAACATCTTAATTGCCTTCCCCCAGCCGCGTAGTCAGTTTTTATAAGGAAGTAATAGTTAAATAACTTATACGCGTGTTTCCTTCCTTTTAAATAGCGCTATTATAACGGAGTTATATTGGTAAGGTTGCGGCTATTTACTAAAAGGGTATTAGAAGGTAAAGTATAAAAACACCTTACTTATTAAGCTGCTCCTTTTCTTAAACACCTTACTTCTCGCTATTAACTATCGTCCAATTTTAGACGTATCTTTAATATATTATTAAGATTTTCTTCTTTTTCATCATCAATTTAATATGCCTCTTTATTCTCCTACTAACTGCTCTTTTAAGCAAATTCTACAGCATATTCTAGCCCTACCTTTATATATAAAACCCTAACCTCCGCTAACTTGTAACTAGTGCTGGTCCTACCTAAATAATTTTGCCTATACGTCTTTAAAAGACCAGAAATCTAATAATAGGATTCTAGAGGCTTATAATAAGACGCACTACGTTAGATCTAATACCTTTAGTCCTTATAATCAATGCATATATACTAAGAGCGGCAGTTGCGTTAAGGTAAGTTTTTTCTATTCTTAATAGATTTCTATTGCTAACTTTAAGCTTTAATAGCCTGGGCCTAAGTAGCGACAATCCTTTAATGTCCTTAACTACTATATTGCCCGGGCTTTGTCTTATTCCAGCACTAATGCTAAATATCTTAGTTGCATTTAAGATTATACCACAGCCATCTACACCGCCTATAATTCTTAGTAAGCTAGCTAGCAACGCCTAATATAAGAGTAAGGTTAGTATACTAAGGATAGGGTGCGGGATAGGGGTAATAAAAAGAAGGTCGCTGTCTACTATAGAAAGGAGTTCGCGTATACGCGTTAAGTTTCAAAAGAGTATAACATAATACGGTATTAAGTAGGTTACCCTTCGGGTACCTAGCGGATAGGTAACTAATAGTTGCCGTAGTAAGGTCTTGGTGGTTTTAGACTATACTAGCCAGCTAATATCTCTATTTATTCTAGGCTTAAGTGTGTCTTTATTAACTATAAGCTTACTCCCTAAGAGCTTCGTTAGTATTAGTTTGGACCTAATATTAGTGTTAAGCGTTTAAGAGTCTCTGCTTCAGCTACACCTCATCGTCCTACCCCTGTTTTTATACCTACTTATACGCCTACTAAGGCATCTAGATCCCATTCTTATTAGCTATTACTTAGTGGCCTAATGGACACTAATCCTACTCCTAATAATAATAAGGCGTAATGGCTTTTCAGATTGGGCATTTATGGTTTAGACTTTTAGGATTCGTTCTTATACATAATAGCAATCAAGGACCTTAATTAGGTGCTTAGGAAGGCCTCGTAAGGCTTTTAAAAAGGGCTTAGAAGCCCTAGAAACAATGTTCCTGGTATAGATTAATAAATAGGAATATAATTCTAGCAAAATGCCCTATTAACTCTATACTATATATATAGAAAGGCTAAGGACCTGTTCTGCCTTAGGCCGTAGCCCTATCCCTATAGTTTCCGGAGCCTGTCCGTTCTATATCCGATTTAACCTATTTACTCTTTTCGCGAGCTTTCTTCCTAGGTCGCGATAACACTATAGTATTAGAGCGCTTTCTATAATTTGCAGATTGTGGACCTTAGTCCCAATATTCTTTTAGAATATCTTTATAATAATTAAGGTAATCCTCTAGTTCCTATATAGAGTCCTTAGCAGGCCAGCCTAGCTATTTAACTTTAAATTAAAGCTTGTTCTTAATAGACTTATAGCATAGTATAGCTTTAACCTTATACCGCTCGCCCACTACCTTAGGGTGTTTAATTAGGCCTAAATGGAAGTTCTTTTCCGGTGGTAGTCTATACTATAGCTCTAGTAGGTTTATATAAAACACTAAATATACATAGACTATAGATAGGGGTAGCTAGAGACGATAGGCTAGCTTACTAATTTATTCCTTAACTTAAAAGGAACCTAGGTATCTTATATTAAGCTTCTTTAATAGTCAATAGGTCTTAATATTTATTAAACATAATAGAATCTTATCGCCTACTCCGAAATGCTTATCCTAGTACTTACGGTTATACTAAAGTCTCTACTACTCTTAGGTATCTTATAGGCTCTACTTTATATACTTTTATTACTCCTCCCATTCCTAGAGGTATCCTTATACTCTCTAGTAGATATCCTTAGACGTCCCGGTAGGATCCTATAACTAATTATGCGGCCTTAGCTAGTAATTGTTAGGTATACCGTTAAACCTAAATAGTTAGACGCTATAGGCAATCTAGATTAGTACATACTTATGCGATATATATTGCTTTAAATTATAAACGTACTCCGCGTACGGAAGTAGCTTACACTAGTTGTCTTACTAGTAGTTTAAATATATCCGCAGGTAAGACTCCAGTTCTTAGTTCTGGCGTTTTATTTACCCATCTGTCTACAAATAGAAAGCCGTACTATAACAGTAGTCTATCTTTAAATAGAAGCATAGGTCCGACCAGTACTGACTTATAAAGACGCTGCCCCTATTAGTAATAATAGAGTGCGGCTAATCTACTTTAAGAAAGCATTTCTCCTTAATTAGGTTAGCGAGCTCTTATGCGTTAATTGTCTTATTAACGGGAAGGTATTAGATATACTTTAAAAACCTATTAATAAGTATAAGGACCAAATCGTATGTTTATCCTTAGCTATCTTTAGATAGCGGGAGATCCGTAATAAAGTCTATAGCATAATATTACTATAACTTACTAGCGGGGGGAACTGATTTAAGTAGACCCTATAGCTTATGCCTGCGGATCTTATATACTTAACACTTCTTATAATGGCTGATGTACTCCTTTACTTCCTAATTAAGCCTTAGCCAATAGTATTTGCGTTAAAGTAATTCTACTGTCTTTACTTAACCATAGTGGCCGCCTAAAGGATTATTGTAATTCTTTATAAGAATCTTCTATTATAGATTTACTTCTTATAGCACCTAAACCTTACCACCTCTACGCAGTAGGCCCATTGGGTTTAGTTCCTAATAGTAGCGCCTAGCAGCTTCCTTTCCGTTACATTTCCGGTCTACTTTCGCATTAAGGATAGTATAGGAAGCGTCCCTCCGTTATACCTTACGGATAAGGTCCATTAACCTTTTAGATAGTTCCCAGGTAAAAGCTATTTCGTCCTATACTACTCTAAGTATAAGACTAAATAGTACCATAAATCTTATAACTCTTTAATGCGCGTATATAAGGAAGGCCGCTATAAGGTTAAAGTCCTTTAGTTATTATAGGGCTCTAAGTTCCGATTACTCTATAGCTTCGCTATTTATTTAAGGGGATAGCTTAGTAATTAAAGGTAGTATATTACTAGGTTCTAAGAATGTATTAGGGACGTCCTATCTAGGTATATTTGGACCCTTATTAGCAACGGACCGGGTACTAGCCAGAACGTTAGTGGAAAC
>Ga0307515_10012098_pt1 | contig 16272 bp, 1 predicted proteins | sample 17_EM_MG_FD_194513 | JGI IMG/M metagenome (GOLD analysis project Ga0307515, IMG submission 194513) | Populus trichocarpa ectomycorrhiza microbial communities from riparian zone in the Pacific Northwest, United States - 17_EM | ecosystem: Host-associated > Plants > Roots > Unclassified | place...
GCCTATATAGATTTAATGGTGGCAGCGAGTAGCGTAAGTGCTAATAGTGTTAAGCGGTTTTTTCTTACCCCTATTTAGCTTTGTGGTAATAGGGCGTATTCCTTAACTATATTTACTATATAGTCTGCTATTACCCTTTCTAAGATCTTACTTAGGGTATTCTCTAAGGCAATAGGGCGGTAGCTCCCTAGGAATAAGTAATCTACTTTACCTTCTTTATATAGGATAAACGTTATTATAGCTCTTCCGAGTCTTAGGTAGTAGCCTATTATAAAGTATACTCTAGCTATATCCGCAAGCTAAAGTACTATTAGTAGTCCGCAGGTCTTTAGGGCTTTATTTAAAATCCTATCTAGTCCTAGTACTATATTATTTAAGAGGCGGCTAATAGTTCTAGCCATTTCTTTAGTTATTATATCGCTATTAACCCTTAGGCAAGTCACTAGTGCTTTACTTATAATATCGCTAAGGTCTACTAAAGCTAGTTAAGGGAAAAATCTTTCTATAAGGTTCTTTGCCTTCTTATTATTATTACTTATAGCTAGTAATTTACCTAGTCTTTATAGGGGCGGAAGGTGTGGGTCTTCTACTAGACGTCTCGCCTTTCTCTTTACCTATTTTACTATTCTTTAAAGACCTTTATTATAGAGGAGGCTTAGGTTAATAGTATACTTATTTATAAACCGTCTCCAGCTATTCCTTACTTCTCTTTTTAGGGTATTCTTTAGCTGGTTTCTTATATCTTTGTATTATCTCTCATCTTTAAAATTATAGCTATTTATATATTTTCTTCTTACTTATCGTTAGCTAGTAATAAGAATTGCGCATTATACGGACTATATATGTCGCGTATAGGGGCCTAGTGTTACGGAACGAGGGTAGTGGCTATAGAGCGTATGTATTCGAGGAGTCTACAAGACGTTACGCGATCGATTGTAAGGGTCGAGGGCGTAAGGAGGTAATATACCTACGCGTAGCTAACATAAGCTGTACGCAAGTTATACGCGAGAGCACGGGGCTCTCCTATAGAGGCCCCTACGGTAGGGTTCCGTAATACTACCCCCCCTCCTATAGAGGCGGAGCTCTAGCGATGCTATGGTTACTATATATATATAGAAGGGGCACTTAAGGTATAGAAAAGAAGAAAGGGGGGTATTACTAAAGGTTTAAAACAACTTTATATAATAAGGCTTAGCATCTAAGAATCTAACTAATTAGATAACTTTAACCACCGGTTAAAGTTCCTAGATGTGACGGCTCGAACCATTAAACAAATGTCTCGACAGAGACTTGAACAAATGCTTGCAAGATGAAGCGAACGAATGCTGTATTACGAAGATATTAAGCTAAGGAGCAAGAGAAGGTGGTGAGGCCACGTCTATATACATATGCCAAGTCTTAAGCGAACCCCTGACTAGGTGACGCGCTCCAGCGCCGTCACACTAGACATCTTAATAATATTCCGGTTATATAATCGCACTTTACTATAATCTAACGACAATTTGCCCTTATATAGTAATGTATAACGGTTTAACTCTATAAGGGCTCCTATAGAGGATTAGGTATAAAATCTCTGCTTAGGCCCAGTTTCTATAGGTTTGCATAGTAAAAGTCGCTAATTAGATCCTTTACATTTTTAAAGTCTTCCTATAATTGCTATTCTGGCTAATTTATATCAAATCCTATATATATAGCTCTATAGTAGAGCCATCGTCCTTTGCCTTTGCTAAAGTATTTTAAGTTAATAATTCGTTTAATAGTTTACTCCTTATAGTTCTTGTCTTTATTCTTATCTTAAATTAGTACTAGTAGGGGTTTAGGCTATATTTACCCTAGTAAGGGGTTAGGCTAATAAAGGTGTAGTAGCTATAGGTAAAATATAGGCCATATCCCACGGGTAGCTAGGGTAGGTAAGAGTTCTAGCTTATATACGGCTCCCCTATTAATAACTCGTTTAATTAAATAGGGGCCAAGGTTCTTATAATCGAGTGACTTTATAGGCCTTTACATACATCGGGAAAATATGGTACCCTTTCAATGGCCTCAATGGCTGGTGGTTGACGCAATTAGCGCGCAGTTGAGGTCATTTGGCAACTCGACCGACTAGCCTATGTCGTGTTTTTTTAACACACAGCCTGCGCGCAACCTGCTAGCAATCTACGCATTTGGTAACCATAATTATATTTACCTCTTTTATATTAATAACATATTTTAAATAAATAAAAGCTACTTTAAAGCTATTTATAAGGCTAGCAAAATAAATATTATTATTTTAGATAATTTAATATAATATAGCAATGGTTCTCTTCTACCTATTTACCTATTAACTTACTTACCTACCTACATTGCCTACCTGTCTACATTGCCTACCTATCTATATCGCCTACCTATCTGCATCTACTTGCCTATTTATATCTGCTTACCTATTTATATCTACCTACCTATCTATATTGCCTACCCGTCTATATTGCCTACCTATTTATATCTGCTTGCCTGTCTGCATCTGCTTACTTATTTATATCTACCTACCTATCTGCATCTGCTTACCTATCTGTATCTACTTACCTATCTATATCTACCTACCTATCTATATTTGCTTGCCTGTTTATATCTACTTACCTATCTATATCTGCCTACCTATCTGCATCTGCCTACCCGTTAGTATCTCCCTGTTTATGCCTACCTGTTTGTGCTACCTTAATTCGATTAATTAATTAAATCGTTTATAGTGTTCGCTGGCTAGTCGTTGTCGTCTGGCTCTGGCGACAGTCGTCTGGTTCTGGCGATGGTCGTCTGACTCTGGAGACGGTCGTCTGGTTCTAGTGACGGTCGTCTGGCTCTGGCGACAGTCGTCTAGTTTTGGCGACAGTCGTCTGACTCTGGAGACGGTCGTCTAGTTCTGGCGACGGTCGTCTGGTTTTGGTAACGGTCGTCTGGTTCTGGTAACGGTCGTCTAGTTCTGGCGACGGTCATCTGGTTCTGGCGACGGTCGTCTGGTTCTGGCGACGGTCGTCTGGTTCTGGCGACGGTCGTCTAGTTTTGGCGACGGTCGTCTGGTTCTAGCGACAGTTGTCTAGCTCTGGCGATAGTCGTCTGGCTCTGACGACGGTCGTCTGGTTCTAGCGACGGTCGTCTAGTTCTAGCGACGGTCGTCTGGTTCTAGCGACAGTTGTCTGGCTCTGGCGATAGTTGTCTGGCTCTAACGATGGTTGTCTGGTTCTGGCGACGGTCGTCTGGCTCTAGCGACGGTCGTCTGGTTCTGGCGATAGTTGTTTGGCTCTGGTGACGGTCGTCTGGTTCTGGTAACGGTCGTCTAGTTCTGGTAACGGTTGTCTGGTTCTGGCGACGGTCGTCTAATTCTAGCGATAGTTATCTAGTTCTAGCAACGGTCCTCTACTGGCTGCCGTTCTAGTGCCTCCCTAGGTAGGGAGGATGTAAGGAAGGAAGAAAGGGTAAAAAATAAGGCGGCTATATAGGCAGAGACACGTGTAGACGCTATTAGGAATATAGCGGGGACCTAATACAGAGCTTCGTGTAGAGCCTCCGTACGCAGAGCTTTACGCAAAGCTTCGCGCAGAGCCTTGTGCAGAGCCTCTGTACGTAGAGCTTCGTATAGAGCTTTGTGTAGAGCTTTGTGTAGAGCCTCCGTATACAGAGCTTCGCATAGAGCCTCGTGCAGAGCTTCGTGTAGAGCCTCCGTACGTAGAGCTTCGCGCAGAGCCTTGTGCAGAGCTTTGTGTAGAGCCTCCGTACGCAGAGCTTCGCGCAGAGCCTTGTGTAGAGCTTCGTGCAGAGCTTCGTGCAGAGCTTCGTGCAGAGCTTCGTGCAGAGCTTCGTGTAGAGCTTTGTGCAGAGCTTCGTGTAGAGCTTTATACAGAGCTTCGTGTAGAGCCTCTATGCGCAGAGCTTCGTGCAGAGCCTCTGTACGCAGAGCTTCGTGTAGAGCTTCGTGTAGAGCCTTATACAGAGCCTTGTGCAAAGCCTCTAAGTAATAAGACTATATAAGATTGTATAAGATTATATTAGATAATATATAATAGTTAAATATATAGCATATAACTTTACCTTAATTGCATATTAAGAAATATATATTATTATTATTATTTGTTCTATTTATTGCCCAATTCGGTCCCTTTTCTAGGTCTATATAGGCTTATACCTTCTATTTATAGGAAAAATCCCTAGTAAGGGGAAAAACCTTAGTTTAAACCTTCCAGCTAGTCTTACGCGCTCCGCCTTCGCCTAGCCTGTTTACCTTTTTAGTCTATCTACCTTTTAAACCATACTTCTAAGGTATCTTAGAAGATTTAGGGGGTAGTAGAAGGGTCTAGTGGTTCGCCTGCGCGCCGCTTTTATCTTAGTGGGGGTGTCCAGTCCCTAAGGGGCTAGAAAGGGGCGTATCCTCCCATATCCTCCTGTTGGATCTCATCCGCTATCTGGAACTACTAGAGAACTCCTTAGCCTATAAGCCATTTTGCAGCTGCGTATAGGCCCCTACTTATTAAAAGCATTTGGGTAAGATTATATATACTCGCCCTAGCAAATAGCTGGTCTTTTTTTATACGGTAGTTATAGAAGAGTAAAACGTGGCGAACTGACTGTATAGGCCACCCGTAGGTGTAGTGTGGTGTAGTATTTAGGATATGGATGCTTATTAGCCATGCGTTTAGTCCTAGGACCTCTGTCTATAGAAGGAAGGCGGCCATAGCTTCTGCTTTCGTCTGTCCTTTATATAGGGGGAGAGTCGGCTTTAACTATAGGGTGCCCTACGTAATTGCTCTCTGTGCTTTTACGGCCTTCTTCTATTACCGTTTCTACTTAATATCTGCCCATCTTGCGATGCAAGTAGTAGATCTCCACTTATGCTAGTGGCCCCCTATCCTCTATTGCCGTTATAGCGCTCTACTAGCGCGGCGCCGGTTCTCCGCTTGGTGTTATAGTAGCTCCTATATTTCCTATTCCCTCTCTCCCGCCCGTAGGCGTAGGGTTTCTTAGCTTATAGGCTTAGGCGTAGTACCCCTTTAGGGGGCCCTCGTTTCTCGTATACGTTCTAGTATCCGGCGTATCTCCTTTTCTACTAGGTAGTCTTATACTATGGCTGCTCTCTATATAGCGGTTACTTCTATATATATATCTATTAGTAGTACTACTGCTTCGCGCTCTAGTGCGGCGCGTAGTATCCTTTTATAGGCCCCTATAATTCTATATAGGTATTAATTTTGTATTTTTTCTAGTAGCACTAGGGAGCTTTTTACTAGTAGTTTACTATTTAGTCCTATGCCCCAGATCTAGGCGCCGTATAGCATTATTGGTCTTACTACTACTATATATAGTAGCCGTGTGCGTCTAAAGGAGGGTCCCTAAGTTAAAGCTGCTATTTATAATACCGCTATAAACGCCGCTGCTTCCCTATAGGTCGCCTATATAATATACGCGTTCTAGTTTAATTTAGCGTCTACCTAAACCCCTAGGACCTTAAGGGTTGCTTCTAGTTTTGCTTCGCATCCCTAGATATTTACCGTTAATACTAGGTTGTTATTTACCCTCCTTTTCCTTATAAAGTAGATAAGCTAATATTTATCTAGTACGAATTTAACTCCGTGTCGCTTTACTTATGCGATACACCTATTATATACTTGATTTAGCCTAGTATAGTTTTCTGCTGCCGTGTCTCCCTATATAATTAGGTTTATATCGTCTATAAATCCTAGGGCTACTGTTTTATAGTTGCTGTTAAACGTCTCTAGTAGCTTAGATATAAAGAAAAGGAATAGGATTAGTAAAAGGGGTAATCCTTATAGGATACCTATAGGTATTAGTATTGTTTCGCTTTTATAGCCCTCGAATACTATTTTAGTAATACGCCCTATTAGGAAGGCTTAAATAAACTTAATTATCTAGTTTAGTAGGCCCTTCTTTCTTAGGATCTATAGGAGCCTCTTATATAAAACGTAGTTAAAGGCTCCACTTATATCCAGGCTTAGCATAGATACTACACAGCCTAGGCGGGCTTACCACGCCGCCTAAACGCTAGAGGTAATTAGGGAGAGAGCTAAGAGGGTTAACCGCTTCTTTCTTGCGCCTATTTATATCCACGGCAGTAGCCCTTACTCCTCTACGGCCTCTTATATACGTTCTACCACTATCTTTTCTAGTATCTTTTCTATCGTGTTTTCGAGGGCAACTAGTCGGTAGCTTCCTAGTAGGGAGTAGTCCTTTTTATTCGCTTTTTAAAGAACGACTGTAATTATCTCTTTATAGCATTCTGGTAGCTTGCCTTTAAGGAGGCAGATAGTTGCGGCGTTAGCTAGTAGTGTAGCTATAGCCTTTAATGCAGCTTTAATCGCCTTATTTGGGATCCTATTAGGCCCCGCTGCTTTGCTAGTAGGGAGTCTCCATATAGCATCTTTTATTTCCTTTGGTAAGACTATCTGGCTTATCTCTAGAGGTAGGGGGAGGTCTTGGTTACTAGTATCCTATAGGTCCGCTTAGCACGCGCCTAGGAAGAATCTCTCTGTAAGTATTTTTTTTCCCCCCTATTATCGTTTATATACTAGTCTTGATCTGTCCGGCAGAGTGTAGGTAAGTGAAGGTCACCTAGCGTTTCCCCTACGGCTCGCCTGCTCCACTTTAATAAGCGCTAAAGACCTTAGTTATGTGGTTTAGTAGGGTCTGAGGAGGTTTCCTCTAGGAACCAGCGCCAGCTGTTTCTATTTTCCTTCCGTATTGTCTTCTTAAGCCTATTTTTTAGGGCCTTATAGCTCTGATAGTGGTGGGCCTCACCTATTGCGCTATACTAACGCTTTACCCTCCTTATGCCTGCGACGAGCTATGCTGCCTCTGGCAGGTAGTTATATAGTAGAGTTCGATATACCTGCTTATCTAGGCCTCTACCTTAGTTTTTAAGTAGCTTTCCCTTACCAAGCCCAAGGGCCCAGGGCTTTCTATAAGCAGTTAGCTGCCACCACCAATTATATAGGGAATTTCACTAGTTCTCTCGGGTATTTTATAATAGGATTAGCCCAAGTACTAGTCTGCCCCCTAGCAGTCTATATAAGAGTTTCCTTCTAAAGTTGGTACACTTTTATACAGCTTAGGAGCCTTCTATAGCCTCTAGTTTTATACCTCTCTTTATTGTTTCCGCTGGTATAGGCATAGGCTACCATTTATAGGGGTCGCAACTCCTGTCTTACATGCCTACTGGCGTAATCCTATAAGGGCGTTATAGCTACATCCTGCAATGTAGAAGCCTTAAGTACCTTCTACGGTTAAGGTCTAGCTAAAAGCCTCCCCCGCCTAAGTAACTCCTGTTTGCTCCTTAAGCGTACCTCACTAGCGTACTGCCCTAGTAAGTAGTCCTATCTATTAGTATACTAATACGCGCATCCGTTCTCTTAAGCTATATAGTAGTCTCTCTAGTTAGGACGTGATCCTATTTACCTATTAGGTATACCAGGGGTTAGAGCCTAGTTAAGGGGTAAGGTCCCTAAAGCTAGCAGTGGCTAACTACGCACTACGCCCTATAGGAGGCCAGTAGTAATATAGGGGCGCGATACCCTATAATACTGCCAGTTCCCATTTCGCGTTGCCTATAAGAGTCTCCTTATAATAGGCCGACCGTGTCTTACAAAAGGGGGCCATAGAGACGATCCCGTGCTAGGCAACTTACTCCCCCCTCTCCTACTAACTAAGCTTGTGTCCCCCCTTTTTATAAGCTGGCCTATATCTCTAACTATTAAGTCCTTATCTAACTAGCCTATATTTCCTCTAAAGCCTCCCCTATATATATACATGCGCATACGTTAGGTTATATACACTACGCCTATTAAGACCCTCCTATAAGTCGCCTTTGACGCTATAGGGCCGTTAAAGCTGGCCTATATTTCCGCTGCCTAGAGCTTTGCCCGTGTTTTTACCTCGTTAAGCCGTCTGGTCGCCGTCACATCGCTATTACATCGCCGTTGCGTCGCTGTCGCTGTCGCTATCGACCAGGTCGCGCGCACTACGCCTATTAAGACCCTCTTCTAAGTCACCTAGGTATACTAGATACTAGATAGGCCCTTATAGAGGGGCCTTAATAAGTTCTCTAGGCAGGGCCTTAACAAGTTCTTTATAGTGGCCTTAGGGCCTTAATAAGTTTCGTACAAAGTATCTACGACGCGTTAACCTTAACAAGTTCTTATAAAAAGAGGTTTCCTACGCCCTTACCGCGTTCCCTTTGCGATCTTAGAGCTAGTGCAAGCCTAAGGGTGTCCTGTCATACGCCTAGGGCGCATCTACGTTAACTAGCTAGATAAGGCCAGTTTTGGGCCTAGCTGCGAGCTAGGTAGTCGTACGTCGGGCGGTTTTTGTATCCTAGTTTCCCTTAATGGCCCCCCTAGATGGTATAGCAGGAGCCCTAAGCGGGGGCAGTAGGTCTCCTGGTGTTATTGAGGGCAATGCTTCGTACGATGCGTCGTACGCGTCGCGGGCTTAACACCACAGAGTCGCCACGACAGCGCTGCGCGCGCTGCGACGGCTCTCTACCATCGCCTCTGCACTTGGCCATTAAGAGGAACGAATTCCAGATGATGTTTCCACCCGCGGCGACGTGGACGCGTGCAGTAGGGCTTCGCGGGCTTAAGAAATATATAGCATATAACTTTACCTTAATTGCATATTAAGAAATATATAGTTACCTTTTAAAGTTGCTAAGTAGGTCAACTGCGTATTATTTAACTTTTAAATATATTAAGTTAGTCAATTACGTGTTAATTGCGTGTTAAGTTGGTTAAATTGCGTGTTAAGTTAGTTAATTGCGTATTAAGTTAGTCGAATTGCGTGTTAAGTTGGTTAATTGCGTATTAAGTTGGTCGAATTGCGTATCAAGTTGGTTAATTGCGTATTAAGTTGGTCGAATTGCGTGTTAAGTTGGTTAATTGCGTGTTAAGTTGGTTGAATTGCGTGTCAAGTTAGTTAAATGCGTATTAAGTTGGTCAATTGCGTGTCGAGTTAGTTAAATTGCATGTCAATTACGCGAAACGCGAAAATTAAAGTCTACTTAAATCTCATCCTGCGAATATTTTCCTGATGTAGAGATATTATGTATATCTAGCTATACCTAGTCGCTAACACGTATCTTTAGTAGTGGCGTTCTATAGCGGTCGGCGAAGTAGGCCTACTTTGCTTAAGCCTAGGCCATTTCTCCCTTATAGTAGTTAAGTAGATTTTTTATACAGTCTATATACTAGTCGGTAAGTAGCATCTTCTCTATATATACAACTTTCCTAACTAGTGTTAAAAGCGGTCTCTAAGCCGTCTATAATAAAGGCCGAACTATAAAGTTCTAACTTAAAGAAGCTTAGCAGAGAATTAACTCCCTTAAGACGCTTAAACTATGTATATAACAATATAAACAGTAAGTCTTTATAAATACTTAGACCATACAAAGTCTAAGCCTCTAGATTACTACACTTACCTAGACTATTACCAACAAAAACACCGCTACTAGCTTTCCTCTTCTAACTAAGCCCTATAGAAAAAAGCGTTAAGCAAAAAACCTAACCCCATTTAATGGCAAGAAATCACTGACTAAAAAGTAAGAAAAATTTAAAATATAGGAAATAAAGATCTAAGGCGTTTTCCGGAGGGATATAAAGTACTTTAAGACCCTAATAGACGAAGTCCTCTATATATCAGACATGCTAATAGATAAAGCCTATAATTATATTAAGCATAGCCTTAATATGCTACGTATACACCTAAATAACTTAAGCAAATAGACCTTCTCTAACTAAGAGTCTATATTCGTATATATAAGGAAGCACTATAAGACTATAAATATAACCTAAGTAGCTAAAAACAAGCTAGATACCTTAAGCTAAGGCGAGCGTAACTACTAGTTTTAAAAAGTAGAGCTTAATAAGTTAATAATTAAAGCAAATAAGACTAAGAAACAAAAAGTAGATCTACTTAAGAAGAATATTTCCTCTAAGATAAAGGACCTGGCCCTTACCCTCAGCCGTAAAATCGGCGATGCTAACTATAAAGGCTAAAGTAAGCAGATAGATATATTCGCCTATAACCTACAGAACCATGCCTACTACACTAAGCTAAATACCGCTAAGCTAAGTACCGCTAGCAGCTATTAACCTATATCACTGTAGAATGACCTAATAGACCTTAACGCCGTCAAGTTCGGCAGTAGTAGTAATAGTCTCCCTAATAACATCTAAAGATATTATACGGATAATAGACTCTATATAGCGTGTAGTTAACCTAGCCACTAGAAAGATGTTTATAACCCCTAAAAGAACCTAAATCTCCTTCTAATGCTACCGCGCTAACCCCCTTCTAGCCGCAGCAGATTCTTTAACAAAGGGGATAGCAATTAAGGCGGTAACCGTAGATGAGGACGTAGGTTCGGACACAGAGACCTACTCCTACAATTCCCTTCCCTAATACAGCCTTAGCTAATAGTCCCATACGCGAACTATGGATAAGTGCTCTATACCACTACCAACTATAAGACCGGCCGTATTATTAGTAAAGTACCCTCTAGCACATATATACTAGCTAAGACCACAGCCACCAGCTAAGCCCTATAATTCAGCCATTAAAAGGCTAACCCTTAGACTAAATCGCCTCTAAGGGTTAGAACTATATAGGGAGGAGGATAAAAGGATCAGATCTATACTACTAGATTAGTTAGACCTTATTTTAAGCCAGCTACTACTTAACCTTAGAATAGTAAATAGCGATAGAAATACTATCCTTATTTAGACCTACCTCTTTTTACCGCGTAACCTACTCCTATAAGTTTTTATTAAAACAGTAAGCCTTATTAACACTAGTAGTATAGCACCAGCGTTTGCAGATAAAGACTCGCTTATAAAAAAGCATAATATTATAATAAAAAGACTCCTAGTCCTAAAACCACTCCGCCTTACCAATAAACTCCCATCCAGGTTTATTACCTACTACTTTACAGCAATAATAACAATTAGCCACCATATAGAATCTATACTCTTCTATATTACAAAGCTATTACCCTCTATACTAGTAATTCTTAGAATGCCCTAGCTTAAAAAGTATAACCTAAGGGCAGACTTCCCCGCCTTAGAGCTCAAGTTTAACTCTAATTACTATATCTACAACTATCTCCTATAGCACATTCCTGACTATAACTAAGTAGCACTATATAGACGTATCGCACGGCTAACGCTTAGATACCGTTAGCTAATAGTAAAAGAGGTGCCTAATACTAGTAAGCTAATATACGCAGTAAACCAAGTAGAGATTCTAGAAGACTAGACCACTGCCCTATTCCCTAAAAAAACAAACACTACTAAAACTATAAGTCCCCTATACACACCCGCTTAACCTAGGTTAGCTAATAAGATACCTAACTCTAAGTTATTTACTATATATATATGCAACCGCACGTATAATAGCTAAGGGTATTATAGCTAAGACTAAAACCAGAGCAATTAAAACCTCCCCCCTATAACGCCTAACCTTATACCCGTCCCCCGCGCGTACTATATAGGGCCGCCGCCTCGTTTCCGCCCCCCTAGGCCGACTAAGCCGTGCTAGCCTAGCCGTAGCACTAGAGAACCAAACATGCCCTAACCTAGATAATATTAGATACACTTATGCCGTTAATTTCACCCAGTTCTATAAATAAAAAGATATAAAAGTAATAAGGATCTATATAGCGGAGCTAGTAGAACTAGTTAAATAAGAAGAGCATTAATAACTACTTAAGGAGTTGCCTATAGGCCTAATAGAAGTACCGAACCTATTAAAAAGGTCTTTCTGCCGGCTAGTAAAAGGCGACTATACGATAAATAAAGCCCGCAAAGCACTACCCCCCTATTTTTATAACTTCCTTAAGACAAACCTAAAAATAAAGTCTAAGTCTCTACGCCAAAAGATAGTTAATATTAATATTGAGAAATTTCTAAAAGGTAAACTAGGACTAACCTATTGTTATGGAACGCGGGTAATGGCTACAAAGCGTATGTATTTGGGGAGTCTATAAGACGTTACGCGATCGATCGTAAGGGTTAAGGGCGTAAGGAGGTAATATACCCTCGCGTAGCTGATATAAGCTATACGCGAGGTGTACGCAAGAGCACGGGGTTCTCCTATAGAGGCCCCTGCGGTCGGGTTCCGTAACACTACCCCCCCTCCTATTAAGGCGGAGCTCCGGCGACGCTATAGTTGCTATATATATATAGGGGGAAATGCTTAGGGTATCTAGAAGAAGGAATATCGTTATAGGTATAATGGGCTTATATAGGTGCTTCTAACTTAAAGCTTATAGGTTACTACTATACGAAGGTACTAGGCTATAGAGGGGAAGGAGGCTGTTAGGGACTTAGTAAGGTGCGAGGGTGTCGCTAAGGCGCTAGTAGTAAGCGAGCTAATAGCGATTTTCTATCCCGGGAATGGAAAATCCTAATTAGTTGGCTTCTCCTTAGCGTCTAGAATCTGACTAATTAGACAACTTTAACCGGCGGTTAAAGTTCCTTAATATCTTATCGGAGTAGTTATGTAACGGTAATGTATAACAATTTAGCTGTGACGGCTCCTATAGGGGATTAGGTACGAAATCTCTGCTTAGGCCTAGTTTCTATAGGTTTATATAGTAGAAATCGCTAATTAGATCTTTTACATTTTTAAAATCTTCCTATAGTTGCCATTCTGGCTAATCTATGTTAAATCCTGTGTAGGTAGCTTTATAGTAGAGCCGCCGTCCTCTGCCTTTACTAAAGTATTTAGAGTTAATAATTCGTTTAACGGTCTACTCCTTATAGTTCTCATCTTTATTCTTATCTTAGATTAGTACTAGTAGGGGTTTAGGCTATATTTATCCTAGTAGAGGGTTAGGCTGGTGAAGGTATAGTAGCTATAGGTAAAACACGGGCTATATCCCGTGGGTGGCTAAGGTAGGTAGGAGCTCTAGTTCGTATATAGCTCCTCTATTAATAACTTATTTAATCTAGTAGGGGCTAAGGTTCTTATAATTAAGTGACTTTATAGGTCTCTATATAGAGATATTATGTATATTTAACTATACTTAGTCGCTAACACGTATCTCGGGTGGTGGTATTCTATAGCAGTTGGTAAAGTAAGCTTGTTTTGCTTAGGCCTAGGCCATCTCTCCTTTATAGTAGTTAAGTAGGTCTTTTATACGGTCTATATATTAATTAATAAGTAGCATCTTAAGGCGTTTTTTATATAGCAGTTTCTTATTAATAGGCTCTAGTGGCTTTATACTGGATTATAGGTAATATCCTTTATTTGCAAAGAACGGGGTAAGTCCTATAGTAGCTAAGACGTAGTTATTTACTGCAAATTTACCTAGCGGAAAGTAGTCTACCTAGTTATTCTGACTATAGGCGACTACCTGTTATAAGTACGCCTTTATACTAGCGTTAGCGTTTTCCGGTTATCCTATAGTTTTATAGTAAAAGGATATAGACATCTTAACGGAGATACTAAGGCGTTAGCAGATCCGCCTCTATACATTAGAGTTAAATTACGTGCCTTAGTTAGATGTAATAGAGTTAGGTAACCCGTGTAGTTGGTAAACTTTATAGAGGAAGGCGTCGGTAACGTCGCTTATAGCTACGCCTTCGGTTAGGACGTAGTGGCGTTCTTTTATAAGTCGGCATATTATTATAAGGATGTTCTTATAGGTTCGGCCATATTGTTTATAAGGCGGTAGGTTAATAACGAAATCTATAGTAATATCTGCCTATTATTATATAGGTACTAGTAGAGGGTATAGCAGTCCTTAGTACTTTATGTAAAATGCTTTAGCACGTTTATAGCTATAGCAGGCGCTTATAAAGCGTTTAACTAAGTCTATTATTTTAGGCCAGAAGTAGTATTAGCCGAGAAGCTTATAGGTTCCTCCTTTGCCTAGGTAGCCGCTTAATCGGAGGTTATAGGCTATTTGGATTAGTTGCTGTTATAGGTCTTCTAAGTTAGGGATAAATAGACGGCCTCTATAATAGAGCCTATTTTCTTTTACTTCTAAGGCTGCCATATTAATCTAGCCTAAGCTTTAGAGGTTAGTAGGTAGTATACGGGTGCTGGCAATCTTTACGGTAATTAGTTAATACAGTAATAGGTTAATAAGGGTGTTATATGCTGCGGTAATAAGTTTATTAATTTTAGGGGGTAACTCTAGTTCTATAGTATAAAGCTAAGGGGCAGTTAGTTCTATCTTAGGTAGTATACCTAGGGCTAAGTTTTGTGCTTTTAGGATTATTTATTATTGGAATTAATTATAGGGGTTATCTTCTAACTAAGAAAGGTCTTACGAACGGCGTGTTAGGCTATTAGGCTTAGTACCTTATACTCCTAGCCTATATATAATTTTAAAGTTAAAACTAGAGAGGAACTCATTCTAATGTGCTTAGCGTTAGTTTAGTTATTTCATAGTTATAAAGTACTTAAGGTTACAATAATCCGTAAGAACCTTAGTTGGCTAGTTAGGTTCTGCTAAAGAAAGTTCCGGTTAAAATTCCTTAAACGCTTATATAATTATAAGGAGTTCCTTATTATAGATCTTATAGTTATATTCTTATAGTATAAGCTTAAATAAGTAGAATATAACTAGGTAGAAAAGACCGTCGTCACCTATTTAGGAAAGGACGCCCGCGTTAATATAGTCTGAGGAGTTAGTCTTAAGATAAAGTTATTATCCTGGTATAAAGTAAGCTAGAATAGGTGCTTTAGTAAACACATCTTTTAAGTCTTAGAACGCCTTTTTATATTTAGGCGTCTAGATAAAACGTAGATATATTTTTCTTCCTTTTACGGAAAAGCCCTTTGTTCGCATTATTGCTATAAGTAGTGCTATAATACCTAAGAAGTTATATATAAATTTCTAATAGAAGTTAACAAAACTAAGAAAGGCTTATACGTCCTTAATATAGGTAAGGGTTTGCTATCTGGTAATTGTATATACTTTTTTAGGGTCTATATAGATACCCTTAGTAGTAATAATTAGTCTAAGGTATTTTACTTCTATAACTAAGAATTCGCACTTCTTTAAATTAATATAAAATCCTACGTCTCTAAGGCGCTATAGGACCTTTTAAACATACTCAGTATACTTAAAAGGGTTATTACTATAAATAAGTATATTATCTAGGTACGCGGAGCAGAAGTTATTAAAGTAGTCCTATAAGGCATTATTAATATAGCTTTAAAAGCTGCCTGGGCCGTTATATACGCTAAAAGGTATAATAGTGTATTTAAATTAGCCGAAGCGCAATGCGAATGCAGTTTTCTATTTATTACCTTCCCGTATTTAGTGGCGGTTAAAGGTAGTAATAATATTAAGTTTAGTATAGATTTTGGCTTAGCTAAGCCGTTTAAGGGTCTCGCGTATAAGCGGTATAGGGTATCAGTTCTTAATTATAATAGCGTTAAGTCCTCTATAGTTAACGTAGAATTAAATACCTCCTCCTAGCTTTTTAATAAGGAGGATAGGAGCGGCTACTAGGGATATACTAGGACAAATAAACCCTTTATTAAGGTGCTCGTTGATATACTTTTTAATAACTAGGAGTTTATCTTTTAATATTAGGTAGGGTCTTTTATAGGGCAGCGTTTTTCCTTATTTAATATTAATGGTATAGTTATTAGGTTAATATAGGGGCAGTATATCTACACTCTTTTATAAGCATATATTAATAAAGTTATAGTATCTTTTAGGGAGGAGCTTGCGGAGTTTCCTATTGGTAAGTCCTTTTTTAAGCTTTATAAACTTCTTAAAGTCTAAGGGTAAAAGTCCGTAGAGTTCTACGGGGGTATTATTTTCTAAAAGGTTAACTATATCTATTCTATTACTATAGAGGATATAGTCCTAATCTTTATTAAGCTTATATAGTCATAATTAGGAGGCTGCGGTAATGGTCTAGCCTTTCCTACGTACTATGCGGTAGAAGGCCGCGGCGCTTATATAGTGGTAGTTAGTTATAGGTAGGGTAATAAGGGTTTCCTTAGGTTAATATCCTGGGGAGTAAATAGAGGCGGCTAGGCTATACCCTAAGCAAGTCTCTCTGCAGTATTTAAAGTTAAAGGTTACTTCTCTCTTTTACTAGTTAATAGTGGGGTTATATTATTTAAGCTAGTTTATTCTAAGGATAATAGGGTAGTTTATAAGTAGTGTAATATAGGCCTAGAGCTCCTCCTAGTGTCCGTTTATATTTAGGTAGAGTTATACTATATAGGTAATCTTTTATATAGTATAACTACCGTTAGCGAGTT
>Ga0307515_10012100_pt1 | contig 16269 bp, 17 predicted proteins | sample 17_EM_MG_FD_194513 | JGI IMG/M metagenome (GOLD analysis project Ga0307515, IMG submission 194513) | Populus trichocarpa ectomycorrhiza microbial communities from riparian zone in the Pacific Northwest, United States - 17_EM | ecosystem: Host-associated > Plants > Roots > Unclassified | place...
AATATTCATATAATTGACACTTAATAAAAACACCACAAAGCCAGGAAACCAGGTCTGGCAATTCTACTCACAGAAAGAATCGCAATAAAAGGAACCAATCTCTAAATCAACCATTCACTGTTGAAAATTGAGCCAACTCGTATGTTGAATCGTCCACTATCCATCAATTCTTTCGGGAATTCTTTCTATCATATTCTGACATGGAAGGGATTTTATAACCTCATGACACACATTAAAGAAAACAAAATCCAAAATGAAAACTGAGAAATTTTATTAGTTTGCGATTTGATATTTGAGATATATTTTTCCGACCTTAAACTTGAAAAAAAACAAAAAACAAAAAAAAAAACAAACAATCGCCAGAAGAATACAGAAATTAAGCAAAATTTCAAGAAGAACAAGCACTACCAAGACAATGCTTATTGACAATCCAGGCGTGAATTTCCAAAATCTTTGCTGTATATGAGAACGCATGAGGACAATTTTTGAATAAATCTTGACAATAAATTAAGAACACTATGCTAAAAAGCATATTCACCAGAGGATGAAAAAAGCATTTGGAAAGACAAATGTGGAGAATCACAGGTACCTTGTGAAATTGACCACTCAGTGCGTTAACATGTCAACTTGTGGGGAAAAATGTATGACAAATCCTAGAGAAATGCCAACCAATTCGTACAAAATAATAGGAAAAATGATTAGTGAAACATCATTGCAGTAACACTGGATTCTGAAGACTTGGGACCACGACATCCATTTACCTCCTTTTTCTAAACAATCCTTATTTCACCAATAGAAAGTAGAAACCAAATACCAAAGCCTTAAGCAAGAACACAACTAAAATTTTCAACTATGTAAATATCATTACTAAACCAGACTGCACATATTCTCTCCATTTGCTAAAAAAAGAAAGAAGACAGGGAACCTAATGCAGCCTAGGGATTTAAGCATGGAGCAAATTTATAATTTCAGCAAATTTCTTGGGAAGAGGAATGTGAGAGAAAACAGCCTAAAGTCTACAAAGGGACAAGAAGAGAGACATTCAAGCTGCATGCCTTAACTTGATAGGATAAAGCAGAGGAAGACTCCTTGTGGGAGTTGGTTTAAGTTTTTAATGCTGTTATAGTTCCAGCAGAGCTCGCATTAGAGTTAATAGGGTCAGGGACTATTCTGCAATTTTACAGAATTGCTGGAATTTCAGTAGCAGAGTCTACTATTTTATTTTCCTATTTGGTTAATTTATTTAGTCCTTGAATAAGTCGACTTGTTTATGTTTCTTATATTGGAATCCTTATGTTTTCCTATATACGAATTCAAGTCCCATTAAGATTAGGAGTGATTCAAGCATTATATATATGCTTGTAGTTTTTCAATTTATGTAAGAGAGAATTATCTATTCAATAAAGTGCAGTTTTTGCTAAATAATGTGAGAGTGCAAGGCTTTAAATCTAGGAGTGAGTCCTAAACCTTTTAGTGTGAGATTCAAGAGGGGCAGCTTTCTTCAATCCATTGGTTTTGGCTATTGCTTTTCCAAACGGTGATTGAGATCAAAAGCAGTTTTTTCATTTCCCTTTTGGGAGGCTTTGACTTCTTCTGCTGGCGACAGAGACTAGGAAAAAGAATGATAATAGAAAATCATTTGCAACAAAAATTGGTTATTTCTTGAACTTAATTAATGAATTTGTTGCAACATCAAGTTTGAATTTAAAGAGACTTTCTAATAGAAAAAAAATCACATATGAAAAAATGGATTTAGAGGATGCAATTATAGTGGATTCTGAGAATATAAAAATCTACAGGAATAAAACAAAAGAAATAAGTTGACAAATACCTTGACGATCATACAGATTAATCGGCGATTTGGAACAACAAGAGGGTGAAAATGAAGAGACTAGAAGTTTATTTTCTGTTTTTCTTCAATTTCTTACTTTCAGATCTGTTTTTCAATTGCTAAATCCCTGCAATCTTATATTCTACAACCTAACCTAGTGAACAGCCAACTACGAACATTCCCCTAGATTTGTACTGCATCAAAATGATTCCTAGCCATTGAGGAAATGTAGTGTGCCTTCCAGGAAGATTAGATTTCTTATGTAGGTATCTCTTTCCTAGTTGAACTAGAAATATTGATGTTTCTTTTTCAAGAATAAAAGTTTAATCATGATTAGGACTAACTCAAGCATTGTGTATGGGTGTGTGCAGGTGTGTGGGTGCGAGCACGCGCTTGTAATCAGTAAGAGGAACTTCTATTGATGCTTTCAATCAAGAAATGATTCCTAGAATCAACTAGTGTGAGGCTTGTAGCTTTCTACCCTCTTTTCTTTATGTTGCTTAATTTCAGACCTGTGTTTTCAACTTATAAGTCTCATAAGGACCACATTCTACAAACCTAGCCCTAAAAACAACCAATTTTATAAACTTCCCCTAGAATTGCAGCATAAGAATCCTAATGTCTCTCCAGACATTCGATAAAGTATTCAGGACCACATCATATTTCTCAAAAATGAAATCAATGGCCTCTATTAAATGATCTAACAGCATTTTATTTGAGACGATTTGCATCCTCCTACATTCCCATTACATGGTCACTGGTAAGCAAGGGCCAAGTATATAGCTTAGATGAAAATCAATCAGGGAAGCACGCAGCGTGTGGAGAAATTAGCCAAGAAGGTAGAAAATCAATTAATCAATTATCAAAGTGAAAGACATTGTACCCTGTCAGGAAGATTCCTAGGCATGGGTAGTGCAGTAACATATCTCTGAAGACAGGATTTGTGGGCATTTGCAGCTGCATCTGAGGTCGATGAGCTCTCAGTCCCATCAGTTCGATCACGGCCATGGAACTTTGCAAAGCGATTGATAACAGAAAACCTCTCTAGATCTTGGCATTCCACTCTCAGGTTCGAAACTGATGCTCTTTTCTCCAATCTGCATCATCAATGGGCAAATAATAAAACCAATGAGTATATCTCTGAAACAAATATGTTCTATCATTAGAATTATCAAGCAAAAAGGATGATGCCAGAGAAGAAAGAAAGACAGAGCGGTGAAGCAAACTCTAATCATGCCCTGTATAAAATCGACATTAGCAAGCAAACTCTAAATCTGCATGATCAAGTTCCAACAGACTCAATTGTTCTCATTTTAATGACCAATATGCACCTCTCAGACACTTGTTTCTAGGGATACATTCTAGACCAGTTGAGCAAATCATCTCTCTTTTTTTAATTTAGTACATGATTCTCATGCCAGTCTTCTCAATAAAAAGCCATCATCTTCCTAGCAGAGAAATCAAAAAAATATTAGGAGATCTCACGATTCGTGAAATTCAAAATGATATTCAAATCCAATAGGTAGGCACATAGAGGAAGAAGGATACGTTAAAACACATTGGATACCAGGATTGAAATCAGAAATATCATAGACAGACAAAATTGAGAATAAGTTAGCAAGTAATCAAATATTACCACCAAACACACTAACATTTACCTCAACAAATCATTCTCCAGCTTCCTCGTTCTGCTGATAAGGTCTTCCATGACTTTTGAGAAGTATTGATCACTAATCTTCTCTGATGATTTTATCTTCTCAGGCAGGCTTGGGAGAGAAAAGAAAAATAAATAATTTCTTTTTCATAATCATATGGATTCAATGATATTTCCAACCAAAAACATTTAAACTTACTTCCAGTAAAAAGTATGTTTATAAAATAAAACGGCCAGTACCTTATTATGGACCACAAAAATGAGGTTCTATAGTGAGAATTTAGAGACAGCCCAATCCTTCAGCATTTTTTGCATGAAGTGGCTGCTCTTAAAACTCAAGCTGCACCCTTACAGTTGCAAGACCAAGACATTTACTACTGTAGCAAATAACTAGAAAAATATTAGATAATATAAAAGCAATTCTTACAGGTCTCCGCTGTTAGAAGGCACAGGAGTATCGCTTCCAGTACAAGAGAATGTGCTGCATGCATCTCCTAGTGTTGACCTGGCAACAAAGTACGCAGCAGTCTCGTAATGTAAAATAGCATCTGCAGAAAGAATCAATGCCAGAGGAGGGTGGAGGAGTATCTGCATAAGTTGTGTAGTCAATAGAAGCCTTCTCTTTGATCTATGGACTGGCAGTCCATCATCTACCATTTCAAGTTCGTCTTCCACCTGTTGAAATGCATACATTTGAACACGAGGAAACTGTAAAACACCCAAAAGGAAAGAAAAAATAACAGATGAATATAACTGGTAAGCTGCTTTAGCTATGAGCACACCTTCTCAGTCAATCTATTCACTGCCAGTGCCCACTCCACTTCTGCTGCGCTGCAAAGAACAAACTCTACACATGTTATAATCACCAGGGAAAACAAAATATAAAATAAATCAAACAATCCGCCCTGCAAATAATATGAAAAGTGCATTGGTTTCATTAACAGAGATAGACAAGGCACTTATAGTTTACGCCAACCACCTGAGATTCTGAAACCTTTGAGAACCCAATGTCACTTCCTTATGCCAAGGTACAAGCTTGGATATGGTACTTTTACGCTTCTTTGATCTCATAACCACCACATTCACGTCAGCAGAATCAGGCTGCAATGACTGAGAGAAATTCTCATAAGCTATTGATGAACTGATAGAACTTTTTTGGAAAATACCAAACTGATTAGCAGCAGCAACAATTCCTTGCTCAAGAGAACTATGAGCATGCGATGAATCAGGTCTTCCAGCGATGAAAGGCAGTTCTGAGGCCTTCATGGTGACATCTTTGCATGCATCCTGCATTGGTAATATCTGTTCATTTTTAAAGATTCCATAATTATCAAACCAGGATGGACCCATCTGATTACTCATCTGAGAATGCTCATCTCTGACAGAAACTGCAGAATTGCTATTGGCAAAATTCTGAAAATCATTCCGACCAAATGCAAGCATATCCTTTGAAGGAGCGTTTATGTCCTGATTATCAGCTGTTTTTTCTGAAAGGCTTAGCATTTTGGAATCTCCAGGGGGAAACGAAGTATGATTTGCTGATGCATCTCTGGCCATATTATTGTGTTCATAAATCTGCTGACTTCCCTGAGTAGCTACCAGATGAGCATTCACAGAACCACCAGGACTTTTAAATCTCTTCAAACTCCTATTAGCATGATCGGCTTCTTCATTTCTCATTCCCTGCCTTTGATGCAGCAGGGAGTAACTCTGATGCAAAATATTATTGGGTTTCAAAAATCGGCCAAAAGCTTCAATTTGTTTCTGTGTACTGGATAGATTTGAAGCAGGCTCAGTAAGATGATTCACAGCAGATTCTTTCTCATGTGAAGCACACTTTGTCTTCTGGGCCCAATTATTCTCAGGTGGAACTTGCTGCAAGTGGTCTTCTTTTGCTGGTTGCTCTTTCCCAACATAACCATGTGAATTCATAGAACATTCATCAGATTCAGCTTGACTGTTCCCTCCAGTTTGCATGGTTTGATCTTCTAGTTTCTGTGGCTGAGAGAAAGTTATGCCTGAACACTTGTGTGATTGAAGATTCGGTTTAAACATATCAGATGGAGTCTGAAATGGCTGAGCACCAAATGGTCGTAGCTGTTTTGGAACACTTGTCCACACAGGAGGTTGGATTTTTGAAGAAACACCATCATGTGATGAAGAACAATGCTGAGGAGCCGGTGCAGTTTCCAGCACAGGGAATTGTTGAGCAGAATTTCTTGCATGGTTTTGGTTGTCATCATTTGGCTGGGGCATCTCAGCAGAAGAGGAAAAATCATTATGTGTAGTATGCCTGGATGTGTCAGGTTGTGCTGATTGATTAGTTTGACCTCTCTCAAAAGATTCATCCGTCTGTTTTGGTTGAGAAGAAAACCTATCAAAAGATTCATTAACAGATTCACAGGCAGTTGTTTGTCCACCTGTATCAGGCATGTCCTGATTTGGAAGATGATTTTTTGAATAAGGGAAACCAGGGGAAAAGGCAGCAGAAAACTTTCCTAGGGCACTACTGCCAGCATGCACTGAGGTGCCAGAAATAGTATTCCTCAAATGTCCATGAGATGTATCGCATGAAAAAGGTAAAGACAGAACAGAGGATGCACGTGCCAATAATGTATGACCCTTCTCCCCAGTATTTGAAATGACTTGATTTGAACTGAGAGAACCAATCACTTGTGAGGGGCTCTGAGAAGGAAAGGCACGCTCTGGAATGAGCAACTGTTGGGATGGAGAAGCTAGAGGAATGGCCTGTGGGTTCCCTATCGCAGATTTTGAATGCTCCAATTCAGAAATCGAATTAGTCTTCCATGTACCAGCACCGTGACCCATTACCTCAAAAATGGGAACTTCTTTATCAACATTATGAGAATCTTGGAAAGAGTTTTCATTTTCCTGATTTTTTAAAGCAGCAGTTGTGCTGGGAGGTATAGAATCCATAAAGTTCCAGCCACTTGGACTATTTAGTGGTTGGTCATTGGAGCTATATGATGGCATGCTCCGTTGATTTGTCCAAGAACCTGGAACACCCTTTGTATTTGACCCTGCATCAGAAGAATGGGTAGCTTTTCCATGAAAATGACTGCCTTCAAAAGCTGCTTTTTGCATCAGGTTCCTATCTGACCACTTGCTTCCGTCTTCTGGAAACTGCTGAATATGTCTACGAGGAGAAAGAGACTGCAACCTCTCCCTGTGTTCATGTGAAGTATTGACTCCAGATTGCTGAGCCCCTGGGATATTATTATAGCTCGTACCTGTATTGATTTCATGAGACAGACGGGAGGGTCGAGACTTCAAGGAAGATGCTGACTGCAAGCTATTATCAGCCCAATTTGACTGTTGTTTGCTACTAGCAATCACAGAGGGAGTCTGCTGATTCTCAGCTGGAGGTTCACTGTTTCTAAAATTCAGACAACTCCACTCTTCTTGTAGGCCTGTATCGCCACTAGAAGTTTCTGCTACAGCAGATTGCATTAGAGCACTCCAACTCCCACTTTGCACAGAAGGCAACGAACTGAAAAAGTCTGTGCCATCCGACATATTGTAACCTCCAGAACCCATGTTGGCACCCCTGCCAAAGGTATCCCACAAATTATCATCTGGACCAAACAAAATCTGTGCCTCAGTTGGATCTAGGGTAGCTACATTCTGGGAAGGAGCAACCTGTAACGCTGTTTCCTCTTGTGATGCTTCTGATGGACCAGCCAAGTATTGCCTCGTGCAAATTTCTTGCACAGGCCCATTGCTTTTCAGGGGATTCAGTTGCTGCAGGCTTTCCAAATTAAATCCAGTATTTATACCCTGGCCATCAGAAGAAGCAATCATATTTTTCCCCTGATATCCCTGTCTGGAAACCAAAGTTCCATCCTGCATGCTAACCTGCTCTGGAAATCCAGTATACTGATTGCTTGTTAAGGAATTACTGCTGCCTAATATCTGCTGCATCGAGGGCTTATCCATTGGGCCAGGAGAATACTGACTTTGAGTGACTCTTGTTGCAGAGATAGGGACACCATAAAGAGATTGATCGACCTGCTGTGGAACCGTACCCATCAAGCGTGGCATTCCCTGGCCCTGCTCAGGAGAAAATACATGCCCTCTGAAGGATCCTTGCATAACTGGAGATAAACCTCGCTGCTGCCAGGTTGTGTTAGCTGCCATAAGCTCAGGCTGCCATGAGTAATTAGATGTTTCACGAATAGGAATGCCATTGATCAAAGCCTGTGAGGGATTGGCAGCTGCCTGTTTTGCAAAAGCAGAAACCTGATTGATTGAATTCATCTTCCTAGCTTCTTGTTGCTTCTGAAGTTGTTGCTGCCTCTGCATTTCTTGCATTTGCTTAAGCATGAGCTGTTGCTGTAATAGCTGCATGTCACTAATCCCAGACTGCTGTCTTGGCAAAGATTGCAGCATGCCAGGATGCTGGTCGCTAATTTGCTGCTGCTGACCTCCGAAAAAATCATAATTAACTGGAGACTCGTTAAAATCCATTCTGACCGAAATCTTCTAGTGAATTCAGGACCAAACATTCAAAGCTCAAAAACAAAGCAAATGAATGTACAAAAGAATTCATAAACCAGCAGAAATGAAAAGGAAAAAAGAAAAACTCTCCCACCCTTTCTACCAACAACCTAATTTAACTTAAAAATCTCACATTTTATCAGCAAATTCACAAAAGATCAAACCTAAATAAATCGCAGGATAGCCTCTTTTTAGCAAGAAAAAAAACGAAACAAGCAGCAACACAGCTGCCTGCCCATTCCTAAACCACCAAAATAACAAAGCCTAGTGAGAAAATTAGGGTTTCTATAGAGAGAATTTGGACTCACGTTTTCAATTTGACGCCTCAATTTGAGCTCCAAACGAAACGATCCTCTATTCGCTTGAGATTTCTTTATTTTTAATTTAGGGTTTTGAATCGAATGGGAGATAGAGATGTATGTTGTGTTTGGTGTCCAGAGCTGAGAGCTAAGTAAAAGAGAGCGATTTTTTATTTTTATTTTTTTAAGCAGGGAAAAAGAAAGAGTGAACATGTGGAATTTGTTGAGGGTAGAGGAGGAGTTTGGGTGGTCTTGCTAGTAAAATCAGCCATGTGGCAAAAGTATCAGGTGGGCCCACATATGTTGACTGTGATTTGCCGATTTTGGTTTCGTGGACTTTACGATCCAATGTCTTGATTGGTCATTTCACCAACGTTTGATCAAAGATATAGGTGTGAGTGTATCGATTGCTTTTCTTGTTTCTTTCCCTCCCATTTTCTGATGTATTGCGTTTTGTTAAGAGTGGGTGTTCAAAGTTCAAACTCGGAGGTTGTGATTTTGTTTGGTTTCGAAAATAAAAAAAAAAGGAGTAAATTACCCTTCCTATTCTATAATTTACTCGTTTTTTATTTAATTTATTATCATGATAAATTATTTATGTTGGATTTATGTGTGGTCTTACACTAGTGTGTCTGGAAGTGATTATTTTTTTAATAGTGTTTAGGATTTTTATTTTTTTTTATTGAATCATGCAAAAGACTTCATTTTGGCTTATTTTATTTTCTTGTTGAGTATTTATTTTTTGAATTTATGCAAAACAAAATATTACACTATGAAAAGGGTAATAAAAATACAAGTAGAAAAAAAAAATGGTGATGACATTGTCTTTAATGGCACACTTGCCTTATGTCATTGTTTTAAAAACTTTAGCATGTTTGGCATTGTGATAGCTTTTGTAGTTATGGTTTGAAAAAATCAGTTTAATAAAAAGTATTTTTTGTGAGGTTTATTTCAAAAAAAGTCAGTGTTTGGTTAAAACTGTAGTTGAAAAAAAAACAATTTCTTGTGTTTGGTTAAAACTGTGGTTGAAATTGTGGTGGAAAAAAAAAACAGTTTCTTGTATTTGATTAAAACTGTGGTTGAAATTGTGGTCGAAAAAAATAGTTTCTTGTGTTTGGTTAATATGCTTTGTGTTTTAGGTTTGATTTTAGAATTACTTAAAAGGACATATATATACACATATATAATTGCAAAACATAGGTGTTTTGTAATTATGATTACATAACGAAATGAAAAATCCTTATACATTAATGTACTCTTTCATTGTTCCATCAAACTATTTGCAATTCCATCGCGTACAAAATTGCGATGAACAATATCAGGTAGAAAGTCATCTGGAATTAAATTGGGATTGCGATCATACTCAGAAAAAACCGCATCATCTTGCGATCTCCTTCTAATATAGTTATGTAGTGCCATTGATGCAACTACAATCTCAACTTGTGTTTTGTATGGATAAGCAGGCATGTTTTGCAAAATTTTCCACCTTTGTTTCCATACCCCAAAAGAACACTCGATCACGTTACGTAGTGATGAGTGTGCACGGTTAAACACTTCTTTCCGACCACTTGGTTGTCCACGACGCCTAAATTCTTAGAAGTGATACCTCTCGCCTTTGTAGGGACCCAAATACCCATACTCATTTGGATATCCAGCATCAACCAAATAGTATTTTCCTGCAAATAATAACAACATGGTAATTTTTAACAAAACTAAAAAAACAAGTTATATTTCTTCAATTACCAAATCTTCAATTTATTCAAAATTACAACCTTATGGAGGTTTTGGAAATTTTATATTGCTATTGTCAATAGCCTCAAGAAAAATACGCGTATCGTGTGCACTACCTTCCCATCCTGCCCACACAAACATGAATTGCATGTCGAAACTACAAGCGGCCATGACATTTTGTGTTGGTACACCTTTTCTTCCAATAAATGGAATTTGATTTTCAGATGATATGCAGGCACGAACATGTGTGCCATCAATTGCACCGACACAATTCTACAAGCCACAAAAACATTAAGTACTCATAAACATTTATAACATATTTCATACTCATTTAAACAACTTAATTAAACTTAATTAAACAAAAATTCATCTTACCTTGAAATGTGGCATAAATCTTGGATTCATAGCAATTTCTCTTGGTGTGCTCGTAAATTGTGGATCTACTGGTTTTATAACTTCCACGGCAAACAAACATAATGATTTAAGCACTTCTTTAAAACATCTACTAACAGTTTCACCTGAATGCTGAAATCTTTCCTGCACTTGTCTATTTGACACCCCAACTGCTATTGTAAATAGAAACATTGCCACCTTTTCAATAACGCTTATTCTTCTTGACGGTTTTAAGCTATGATGCGTTTCTAATTCAGTGCACAGACTCAACAAAGTGGTTGCGTCCATCCTGAACATGTTAACACTTTATTTCCAATGACTTCTTAAAACCTCATTCAACCAACGCATGCATGTGTTGTACGAAACCATACATGGTTCTTTATACATATAATTAATATAATACATGTTTATAGCTCCAGCTGTGCATATAATTGATTTTTTCATATCAAATTGTCTCCTTAAAATAAATTCATCGTCATCATCACTGTCATTGTCACCGTCATCATCATCATCATCATCATTACTGTCGTCAGCGTCGTTTCCATCACCGTCATCTCTGGCACCAGCAATTGAGGCACCACTACCTTCACAACTAGAATAATTAATGTGGTCTACAATGCGGTTCATTACATTATCATAATTGCCATTGAAATCCCCATTAAATATGTCATTAAACCATGAATCATCCATAACTTCAATTACATGTAAACAAAAAAAAATTATATGTTGTTAATAAAAATATTTAAATAATTAAATATCATTCAATAAAAAAGAACATATACCGAAAATTGGTGCGACATAATTTTTTCCATACCTGTAAAGCCAACAAAAACAGAGTGTTCCACTTGCTTGTATAAAATGCAGTTGAGGTTTGTTATGAAGAAAAATAGTTCATTGAAAGTTATTATACAAACATTCCTCTTTATATAGAAAAAATTCAATGTTGTTTACGTCTCTTTTACAAGTTATTCAGCTTTCAACATAAGTACATTATCACATGTATAGACTATAAAAGTAACATATAATGTTAATTTTACAGCTCATACATGGACAACATTCTGACATGTATTCTTTCATTTGTATTGTTCTCATTCTATTATTCAAGATTCCTTGGCCCATTTTTTTTTCTTTACTTTTCACTATGACAGACCATGACAGTTTCAGCAATTCACAAATTGTGAAACTCTTGTAAATGAACTGCAACATGTACCGAATTCATCTAAGGCAAAACAATAGTAACTGAACTACAATTCACACCTCACAAAATAAACACAATTTTGGGATAAGAACTCCAACAACAATTGCACCAAAGAGAGCATGTATTCCAATTGAATCGGTGACAAATCTAGCAGCTAAAACAGCAGTTAGAGTAGCACATACATATATTTCATCCACTGGCTCACCCTCGGGGCAGCAATTTGCCATCCATTTACATGTCACGACAGATATTCATTCACAACTAAAATTGGCTTATGTGGTTTTATTTTCTAGCCAAAACAATATTCATACCTCACATGCACACAGTAGCTGAAACAAGCATTTTAATAGCAATGAATACAGCTGGACAAACAAGGCAGCAACTCCCATCAATCCTCACGGCAGTAAAGAAAACAAACCAATATTGACACCTCACAAGCACACAATAGTTGCACATGATATATTACAATAAAACAAGCATTATACAGCAATGAATATAGTTGGACAAATAAGGCAGCAGCTCTCATCAATCCTCACGGCAGAAAAGAAAACAAACCAATATTCACACCTCACAAGCACACAGTAGCTGCTCGTCGTATATTACAATAAAACAAGCATTTTAACAACAACACTCAAGATTCAAGACCTTCAAGGAATAACACAGTGAAGGTAAATTAACAACCAATTCCATCCAAGGGTCAACCATTTAACATTAATAAAAACCGAAGTTACAATTTTAATTCGTAGATAAAATATAACATTAAAAACCAGCAATATTCTCATACAAGTATATTAACTCTCGAAAAGCAGTTTAATATAAATACAACAGTAAACAAATTACCGCAAATAGAAATGCCCATATGTCTTAACACGAAATGTGGAATAATACAATGACTCGGATAAACTTCGGCAATTAGAAACTACTCTTTTTTAAAACCGGCATCCAATTATTCTGCAACAATAAATAAACATGTATAAATACAGTAAGTAAGTGAACATAATTAACTTATTAATAGTTAAGAAAATGAAATAATACCATGTCAGCTAAGCACGTTTAGTGCGTGCATACATTCGTTGCAACTTGCAACCATCTCAACTTCTGCTGCTTATCACCCATACTAGCCCACATTTCTCTTTTCCTTCTTAAACTCAGATACTTCGTAGCAAAGTCGTGGAACTCATCTTCAATTGAAACTCTAGGAATTGAGTGCAGCTCAGCCATCACCTCGCGAATACTACAACCTTCGCAATCCATGTTAACAGACATGGAATCACTCTTGGTCGACATACTCTCAAGTAATTGATTGCACCTTGACAGCAGCTTAACACCAATTATAGATGTTTTCTTCTTCCTACCTCGCACCTCATAAGGATCTCGTTCTTTTCTTTTGCCGCCGCTTTTTATATTGCTGCTGCTAGACATATTTATCCCTCCAACCATTTGAGTCATATCAGTCTGGAAATCTGGAATCACATTTTCCTCCAAATCACCGCTTTCTTCTTCCAAACCAGCACGATCAATGTTGGCACTACTTGTACCAGGATCGACATCACTGCAGCAGGTACTCCTGATGAAGGAGCCCATGCAAACTCTCCAGTTGCGACAATATTGGAATACATTCTGTCAAATTTATTCTTCAAAGACGGTTCAACACCGACATGTCTGAATTTTTTGGCTCCTATAATTTCCTGCATATAAATAAAATCAAGTATTGAAGGATCAACAGTAAAGAAATTTGGTGTTGGAATTTGACAACAATAAAAGAAATTGTTAGGATGATGAGGAATTTACCTAAATTTTTTGTTTCCACCACTCATCGCTAGCTGAAATTGTGCCTAATTCACTATTCCAGCCAACACCAGTTTCAGAAACCAGCTTATTCCATATCCTCCAATCCTTTTTACATCCATCCCATTTGTTTTGCAATTGTGTTTTAGTGAATGCATGGCTGGTTTGTTCTTTGAATGATGTTATAAGAAATTTCCACCCCATTTTATCGAAATGAGTATTAGGTCTCATTCCCATATCAATTGCCTTAATGCATATATCACAAAATATATGCAACATTTCCTTTATCCAAGCAGCCTTATCGAAAGATTCAAGACCTTCCATGATATCTTTTAACACATTTAACAAAAGTTTAAAATCAATCAATGATATCAATTACATTGTGGCACATATATAATCGTGGACTCAACCAATACAAAAACAATCAATGTTTTGCATTTACAAAAGCTGTGTGGTTAGCAACAAACATTGACCATGCATTTAATTTGAATGAGAATGTTCCCGTTACTTCCAAGTAAACCAGAAGGACTTGTAATTTGTAATGAAAACTAATTGAAACCAATTAATTTTCAACTGTTCAGAAAACTCAATTTCAGCAATGATATTATTTGAATTATCAAGCAAAACATCATTGTCATCATGTTGTTTGGATGCTAAGAAAACAGAGGAAAAAAAAACAAAAAGCCAAGAATTTATTTCTACATTCAAAGTAACACAACTTTCTTTCGCAGCATTCAAACACACAAATGCAAAATCGAAGTTCTGATTTACGTCAAAAGTAGAAATCAAAGTAATCTTACACGACATGCTAACATGTCACTCCTTAGGATTTATTATAAACACACGCACAATAAAGAACTTTACGGTTGATCAAGCAGAAACAATATCAATGTGCACAATGAACATATCAGACCATGAAGAACAACACATAATGAAATTTGTAAGCATCACATTGTTTCCAGTAAACAAATTTAATCAAGCAGCAGCACTATTAGCTAGTAAACATCAAAAACCAAACCAAATTTCAACGAAGAACAACATTAATTACGCACAGTACACAGACTATGAAGCAGCACAGAAATGCAGGTTTTAGCTCAAGTAAAAATTATTGAAGAACACACAGTACGAGTCATGAAAAGCAGTACAGAAAAGCAATGAAATTTGCTAAATTCAAAACAATTGACGAAGGCATAATAAACAGAAGACAAGCAGCAAAACAATGAAATTTATAGCTCAATTCAACAATTGCAGAACACACAGTAAATCGATCATGCAGCAGCACAGACATGCAATTTTTCATCTAAAAAAAATAAAGATGGAGATAAGGCAGGAACTTACCTCAGTCTCTCTCTTTTAGGTGTCCAAACTAGCACGGTTATGCAGCTTTGTTCTGCAAACATAAACAATGGAGACCCAGAACAGAAATGAGATTTTGAGCTAAATTTTAAACAAAATTGACGAAGATAAGACAGGTACTTAAGGGTCTCTCGCTCGTGGACTTTTCCCAACACGAATCTGTTGGGATTTTCTGCAATGGTAATAATGGAGGGACAGATCGGTGAAGGTTTGGGTTTTCGATCTTCGTTTGGAAAGAAGAAGGGACATAGGGGAAGAAGCTTGCTCTCGAACTGGTGTCGTCCTATACGTTGGTGGTTTTTTTAAAAAATAGAAACGGGGTTGTTGTAGCAAGAGACGAGAGAGGGAAACAGTCTGGGGAAGGTAGAAAATGGGAGTTAGATTAATGGTAACATTGATCTGCAACAGTAACAGAAAAAATTTGGGAGCGTAGAGGACCATTGGGAAGTAATTGACCGTGTAATGGGAAAGTGTCGGTGGTGAGAGAGAGGATAAAACGCATGAAGGAACAGTCTGGGGAAGGTAGAAAATAGGAGTTAGATCAATGGTAACATTGATCTACAACCGTTCTGTGAACAATTTTGTAAGGGTGACCGTTGGGAAAGTAATTAGGACAGTTGGGAAAGTAATGAGAAAGTGTCGGTGGTGAGAAAGAGGAGAAAATGCATGAAAAGCAATGCGTAATTGCTTTTCACAAACTGCAGTTCAAACTTAGTTTGGACTGGGACCCACATAAAAAAAAACTGTGGTTGGTGTTAACCAAACATGTGTAAACTGCTTTTTAATTTCAGCCGCAGCCGCACCAGCATATCCAAACACTATCTATAGCTTGCATCTTGCTTCTATCAACTTGCAAAACAACTTAGATTGAAAAAAGTAAAAGCATTTTTATTCAAATGGTCACTTGTGGCATCGAGATCAAGAAGTAGTCACCTAGTTATTTGGTCTAGTGTCACTAGTTATTTAGTTCAGGGTCACTAGGAGACTCAGGTGGACTGGGCTTATATGAAATTCTAGGGTAAGAGACTGGTTATGGTTATAGAAGATTCCTAAACCAAGTATTCTCCCATTTTCTTCAACAAATCTAGATTCAATCTTCTTCTTTTCTAATACCGCTTTGATCATCTTTTACTTTAGGCTAGTAGAACTTTTTTCAATATCTTATGGAGATCTAGAACTTTGATCAATTCGGCCAATTAGTTAGTACTTTGTCACGTCTTTGGTGGAAGTAGACTTTGTATAGATTTTGAGGGAATGCGGTCGATAAACCATACTCTGTCAAAGAGATTCAAAATCCAACTTGTATTCAACAGAGGTCATCTCTTTAAGAGTGACCAAGTTATTAGCCCCAAGTCTTGCAGTTTAAGATGCTTTTTAGAGTTAAGCATGTTTTAATGCAACAATGTTTATTTGTGGAACATACATCTTATAGGCAGGTTTTATGTCCTTTTATGTGAGACATTGAGGTAGGCATTATTTAGTCTCAAAATGGTCTCTTGTT
>Ga0307515_10012101_pt1 | contig 16269 bp, 4 predicted proteins | sample 17_EM_MG_FD_194513 | JGI IMG/M metagenome (GOLD analysis project Ga0307515, IMG submission 194513) | Populus trichocarpa ectomycorrhiza microbial communities from riparian zone in the Pacific Northwest, United States - 17_EM | ecosystem: Host-associated > Plants > Roots > Unclassified | place...
TTAATTTGGCTAGGATACTAGGAGAACGAACTTATAAGAGATATAGTGGCGGCCCTACGTAATTGGAAAGCTCGCTATTAACTAAAAAAGATTAGGAAATTACTCTATTGCAATAAGTTAGAATACAGTATTATTAACAAATAGATCTACTTCCGCTAATATTTCTTTGTCCCTAACGCCCTAGACCTCTACTTAGAAGTTACCCATTGCTCTTATAGCAGCGGCCCCGCTAATTACCCTAGCCGGGTTAAGACTTTTAACCTCTTAAACCAAATATACTAGTAGCTAGGAATCTCCTAGTTTACGGCTACCTTCGTTAAAGACTATGCCCTATACTTTCGCACTAAGACCCCCTATTCTACCCCGCCCAGTTTCCTAAAGCTACTAAAATTACTTACCCGCCTATAGACTAATATCTTAATCAACTATATTATAACGCTACTAGTATACTAACGCTATGGCAAGGTATATAAATATATCCTTATTATTATAGACCGCCTAACTAAAATATAATATCTTGTTTTAGTAATAGGACTCTTAACAGAGGAGCTAGTTAATAGCCTTATTAACAATATATATAAGCTCTACGGTGTACTAAGCACGATTATCTCTAATCGCGGTATATAATTTATTAGCAACTTCTAGCAACGACTAAGTAAACGCCTTAAGATAACCTTATAACTAAGCTTAGCCTAATACCTAAAAACGGACGGCTAAACTAAAATCATTAACGCTACCGTAAATAAATACCTTTGTACTTTTGTTAGCTTTATATAGGATAACTAGGTTAACTACCTACTACTTACTAAGTTTGCTATAAATAACTAAGTTAACAAGAGTATAGGTATCTCCCTATTTTTTATAAACTATAGCTTTAACCCTCGCCTTAGAATTAAGCCTACTAGCCCCTACCTACTAACACTATTAGTATAAGTAAAGAAGGAGTTCTTCCGCGCAGACTTTATGGCCAACCGCTTTAAACGGATATTAATATAGCTTAAGGCCCTAGCCCGGATTTTATAGTAACGCTATAAAGATAATACTAATACCTATAGGGATGAGAGCGCGTTATTCTACGAAGGCGATATAGTTATAGTTAGCTTAGAAAATATAAAGATAAATAGATCTAAAAAGAAATAGGACGACAAATAGGACGGCCTGTACCCCATACTCGCAGTATACTAAGGAGCAGTTATAGTAGACCTCCTAAACTATATCTAAGTAAATAAATCCTTTTATACATCTAAGGTCCGCCTTTAGGCTGCTAAAGAAATCCCTAGTTAAGCAAATATTAATACCGTAGAGCGCCGTAATATATAAGGATAAGTAGCAGAGAGAGATAATAACAGCAATATAGAAGATAAATGGGAGTTTAAGAAAATCCTTAATATATATAACAAAGACCCCTAGGGCCTAACTTATGAGATTAAATGGAAATATTATAAGGATATAACCTAGCAGCTAAAGGAAAACCTAAAGGGTTATAAATAAGCTATATAGCGCTTTTATAAGCAACACCCTAAAAAACTAGGACCCCTAGACTAGGTATAAGATAAGGAAAAGTCACGCTAAGGTCGCGGCCGACCACCATATTAAAATTTGTAGTGGTTAAGATATTATAAAACTTTAACCGGCGGTTAAAGTTATCTAATTAGCCAAATTCTTACCAAGAAACGCCACGCTAATTAATTTAGGTGGCGGTATAGAGTTCTACCGACCTTACTTACTAAACTAACCAATTAGGATTTTCTATGCCCGGCATAGAAAATCGCTATTAGCTTAGTTAAGGGCGGTAAGCAGAACTAATATCTTTGTAGTAAAAAATAGGCAACCCTATACACTGCCTATTTTTAAGTTATTTATTTAGTTTAGGGACTAAACTATCTAAGGGAGAGGAGTACTGTTACGGCACTAACCTAACGCATACTATTTTATACTATCTCGTACTATTTCCTACTGTTAGCTAGCCTACTACTAGTGACTTGGCGGCCAGCCCTACTATTTATATATAATACCCCCTTTCCACCTTCTTCCCCTCTTTATACCATAACGTAGTTATTTAGTCTACTTTATTACAGCACTATAACAACACGTTAATAGCCTTTGTAATAGCTAGCACTTTCTTACCAGCTAGAATTCTAACCCTAATTTAATATATAACCTTAGGTGCGAGCCTTCTGCCTATTTTAGGTAATAAGTAGTGGATTAAATGCGTTATATAGCACCTCTTATAAATTTTAGTGGGGTGCGATGCGGGCTATTCGTGGGCTTAGCGCGATTAAACGATCTTTTGTAGATGACTGTAGCACCTATATATAGCTCGCTACGTGGCTCGCTTCCCAGTTACCTACATTACTTAAGCGAGCCTCACCAAAGTAGAAATGCGCATCACGAAAAATACCTTAAATCGCGATTCAACCCCACCGAAATCTAAGTACTACCCGTGAAATTTATTTCATAAGGGTATTAATAGCAGCTATTATAGCGACGAGAGCTCTAATCTTTGCCTATGGGCATCCCACGTACCTTTCTACTCTGCTAGATCCCAATCCTTTCGCGAGAGTACTACCTTATATCTTTATGCTTCTTAAGTATCTATAAGACCTAACTTCTTCGTACTTTTAGCTCTGCGGAGGCCTCTATCGCGGAGCTTCTTCTTAATTGTGCGGCGGTGGTAGTTGAAGAATCTATCCTCCTTTACAATGACGTCCTAAACCTTCTTTTGTTATTTCTTATTTAACGTATAACTTTTAAGGAAGTCGGTAATCTCTTAAACTAAGGTTTAAGGCTTTGCACCTAATCTAGGCTTCCTAGCAACTTGCTCTTTAATTATAGGAGTAGGGAGACTAGCTTCTTTGCACTCTACCAAGAAAGCACTAACGCGTACTTTAATCTTTTTAACTATATTTATATTAATTCTAGCTCGTTAAGCAGCCTCTCCAGAATGCACGTATTATAAGTAAGTCAAATATTTAATCTTCTGGCCTTCCATAGGTAGTGGAGCCATAAGTGCTGTCTATAAGGCATATTGCCTAAATATATAGTAGGGAGTAGGTAAGCCGAGCATAAGTTATAGGGAGAGTCGATAGAAGAGGACGATATGGTAAAGAGTATAGCAATACCCTAGCATAGAGACAAATAAATAAGGACAGGAGGGCTGCAAGCTCGAGTAAGGGTTAAAATAACCCTTACACTGTCTCACTAATTGTCTTAGTAGGGGTTGCTAAGAAAAAACCTCGCTAATAAAGTACTTGGTAAAATATAGGTCGAATTCAATGCTGCGCGCCTTTATATAAAGCCTAGAGGTTAAAAAGAACTAGAATTGGATAATTTAGATAGTATATTTATCTATATATTTATATTATATCCTAAATCTAACCTATTTTAGTAGAGGAGAAGCTATAGGTTATATACCCAATTAGTAAAGCAGTAAGAAAAGCTAGAATATATTATAATAGTATAAACTATCTTTTTTTTTATCCAGGATATATTGCTAATATATTTTAGCTCCCCTAGCTAAAAATATACCCTTAATGGCTGATAGTTATGGAAAACGCAAAGCAACTTTAGTAGATTTAGGTATGTTATTATTTATAATCTTATTATATTATAGATCTAACCCAATTATAGAGGAGCTAGTTTAGCAAATACATATTATATTCTATTTTAGAATTCTATTAACTTTAAAGGGTAAGGCAAGTTTAGGCAGTTCTAATTACTATATAACTATAATCTAACCTTAATATAGCCTAACCGCACCGTAATATTTAAGGTTATTAGCAAGTCTAATAAGCAAAAATGTTCTTTATATAGGACTAGTAATAAGAGTAAGTATACTAGTTATATTTCTATTATATCTTAAATCTAATATAAATAGCATACTTATTTAACTAGGCTATATATATCTGGTTTAATAGGGTATACTTATAGTTCCTAATTATATTACTAATATATTTATAATCTAACTATAAATAGAACTTCGTTTTACCTAAGAGATTATAGATAACTTTAATAATAGAAAAACATTTAATACTAAGGACGACTACACCGTGCAGATTAAATAGGCTAAGGCGTCTATACATCTTAAATATATCCTAGTTATATCCTAGTTATAATAGATATAGAACATTTACAGAGTATAGAGCATAACGTAGAGTATTAGGGTTATGCTTTCTCTTAAACATTATAATATCTTTATATTTAGGTAATTACCTTAATATAACCCCCGCCCTTTATGCTTATAAATATAAAAGTTTATATTAACTAAGTTCTTATTCTAATTTTCTAAGCTCCAATTCCATCTTCCAATTTTATAGTTTAATTACTTTTGATTTAGCTTCTATGTATAAAACCTAGGCCTCTTACTTATAAACATTTAATTAGGATTACTATAGCGTTAACTGTTATAAGAATTAAGCTTATTAAGTAATAGTTATATAAAGTAAAGACTAGGAGCTACTCTTATATCCTAGATATAGTTAGCTTATAAGCTAGATATATTAAGGATATATCTAGATAATCCTACCTAACGGTAAAATAGGCCTAGGAGAGAGCAAAACCTAACGATTATTTAATATTATAACAGAGGAAGCTAAAAGATATTAACTTTATAGAATTTAGTAAGATTTAAAATATACTATACTAGAGTAAATAGAGTCAATAAATTATAAGCGAGATTTTAATTATACGCCTCACGAACTTTATAATTACGACTATAGGCGTATGTTAGTTCTAGAAGATAATATATCTAATATAATATTATTAAAATTAAAATCTTTATCCTCTTTAATACTTATAAATATAGTATTAGCTTTTCCTTTGCCAATATAGGCCTGTTTTCTTACCTTTTCTAGCCTTTTTAAAACCCGTAGAACTATAGCAGATTATATTAGCGATATATCTAAATTAGAGCCGTAATAAATCCATATATTAACACTTCTCTATAAGAGCTATTCTTTCGGCAATAGATATAGTTCGCTATATATATATATAATTCTATGCTAATAATACGTCTTCCACGTTTTAAAATTAAAAATATTAATTCTCTACCTATCACAATCGTTATTATAATACTATATTACAGATATAAAAGATATACTAATATTAAAATAGCAGCTAGGAGGCTTAATTGACGCCTAAGATTATTTATTTAAAAATAAGAGCATTTAATAGCGTTTATATTCTTTATAATTATAGAGAATATATTACTGTCTATTTTATTATAATATGGATTTATTCTAGATGCAATATATATATATCGCTTATTTTAACACCAATTTGCAATTTTATAGTTATTATTATACTTTTCTATAACCGTAAATGTTAAAATGTGGATATAATATCTCTATACCTTTAATCGCGTTTAAAATTTCGTAGTATTGCTTATAGCTTATACCCTCTATAATTAAAGCTATAAATTGCCTAATACTATCTTAGCCCATATTTCCAGCTCTAATAACCTAATAAATACTACAAAGAATGTAGATTTGGTTATTGTTGGTATTGTCACGGCACTAACCTAACGCATACTGTTCCGTACTGTCTTGTACTATTTCCTACTATTAGCTGGCCCACCACTAGCGCCTTGGCGGCTGGCCCTACTAATTATATATAATACCCCCTTTTACCTTCTTCTCCTCTTTATACCACAATGTAGTTATTTAGCCTACTTACATTACAGCACTGTGACAGTTTGTGGTATCTCTAATTACGCCCCATTGCGACCTTTATTTTCTTTCTTTTTCTAGTATATTATCTCCGTTTTCCCCAGTATAATCGCGACCTGGCGTAACTAATAACACCATACTATAGTCCTAGCATAGTCCTAGACAATCTTAGTATAGTCTTAAACAATCTTAGTATTATAGCTAGCCTTATAAGATTTTAATTGCCTTACCCAGATCCCTTAAAATGGGCGACTATAATATAGATAATACTCCGTTAATAAACCCACGTAAAGCGCTCGCCTGCCTCTTTAATACCTCCTATACCTATATTACCTAGGTAATTAGGAGTAGTCCGGAGTACCCTAAGGACCTTAATATGGCAGAAACCTTTTAGCACCTCTCCATATATACAACCTTTTTAACTAGCGTTAAGAATGGTCTCTAAGCCGTCTATAACAAAGGCCGAACTATAAAGTCCTAACTTAAAGAAACTCAGCATAAAATCGACTCCCTTAAGACGCTCGAACTATATATACAATAATACGAACAGCAAGCCTTTGCATATACTAAAACTATACAAAGTCTAAGCTCTTAGATTACTACACTTACCTAAACTATTGCCAATAAGAATACAGCTACTAGCTCCCCTCTTTTAACCAAGCCCTAGAGAAAAAAGCGTAAAGCAAAAAATCCAACCCCGTTTAATAGTAAGGGATTACCAACAAAAAAAATAAGAAAAATTTAAGATATAGAAAATAAAGATCTAAGGCGTTTTCTAAAGGGATATAAAGTGCTTTAAGACCCTAATAGATAAAGTCCTCTATATATTAGACATGCTGATAGATAAGGCCTATAACTATATTAAGCACGGCCTTAATATACTACGCATATACCCAAACGACTTAAGTAAATAGACCTTCTCCGACTAAGAGTCTATATTTATATATATAAGGAAGTACTATAAGACTATAGATACAACCCAAGCGGCTAAAAACAAGTTAGATACCTTAATCTAAGGTAAGCGTAACTACTGGTCCTAGAAAGCAGAGCTTAATAAGTTAATAATTAAAGCAAATAAGACTGAGGAATAAAAAGTGGATTTGCTTAAAAAGAATATCTCCTCTAAGATAAAGGACCTAACCCTTACCCTTAGCCGTAAGATTAAGGGTTAGAACCATACAGGGAGGAGGATAAAAGGATTAGATTTATACTACTAAATTAATTAGACCTTATTTTAAGCTAGCTACTACTTAACCTTAAAACAGCAAACAGTAATAAAAATACTATCCTTATTTAGACCTACCTCTCCTTACTACGCAATCTACTTCTATAAGTTTTTATTAAAATAGTAAGCCTTATTAATATTAGTAGTATAGCACCAGCGTTTATAGACAAAGACTCGCTTATAAAAAAGCATAATATTATAATAAAAAAACTCCTAGTTCTAAAACCACTCCGCCTTACTAATAGACTCCTATCCGGCTTTATTACCCACTACTTTATAGCAATAATAATAATTAGCCACCATACAGAATCTATACTCTTCTACGTTACGAAGTTATTACCCTCTATACTAGTAATTCTTAAAATGCCCTAGCTTAAAAAGCATAACCTAAAGACAGACTTCCCCGCCCTAGAGCTTAAGTTTAACTCTAAGTACTATACCTACAACTATCTCCTATAGCACATTCCTAACTATAACCGAGTAGCATTATATAGACGTATTACACGGCCAACGCTTAGATACCGTCAGCTAATAGTAAAAGAGGTACCTAATACTGGTAAGCCAATATACGCAGTAAACAAAGTAGAGATTCTAAAAGACTGGACCACTACCTTACCCCTAAGAAAATTAACACCGCTAGAACTATAAGTCCCCTATATACACCCGCTTAACCTAGGCCAGCCAATAAGACACCCAACTCTAAGTTATTTACTATATATATACGCGACCGCATGTATAATAGCTAAAGGCGTTATAGCCAAGACCGAAACCAGACCTTCTCCCTATAATGCCTAACCTTATACCTGTCTCCCACGCGTACCGTATAGGGCCGCTGCCTTATTTCTGCCCCCCTAGGCTAACTAAGCCGCGCTAGCCTAGCCGTAGTATTGGAAAACTAGACACACCCTAACCTAGACAACATTAGATATACTTGTGCCGTTAATTTTACCCAGTTCTGTAAATAAAAAGGCATAAAGGTGATAAGGATCCATATAGCGGAGCTAGTAGAAATAATTAAATAAGAAGAGCACTAATAGCTGCTTAAAGAGCTGCCTATGGGCCTAATAGAAGTACTAAACCTATTAGAAAGGTCTTTCCGCTAACTAGTAAAAGGCGACTATATAATAGAGAAAGCCCGTAAAGCGCTACCCCCTTATTTTTATAACTTCCTTAAAACAAACCTAAAAACTAAGTCTGAGTTTCTACGCTAGAAGATAGTCAACACTAATATTAAAAAATTCCTAAAAGGCAAACCAGGATTAACCCGCGAAAATATTCTATAACATTTACTAAAGGAGTTTCGTAAATATATTAAGCATTTCCTCCCTAAGAACGTAGATAAGCTGCCCCCTTACTAACTATAGGACTATAAAATTAAGATTATCCCCAGAAACTAGGCCCTGTATTATAAAAATAGACCACTTTTACCTGCTAAACTTAGCTATATAAAGAAGTAGATTAATAAAATGCTAAATAAGGGTTTTATCCGCAAATTAACCTCACTAGCTGCCGTATTACTCCTCCTTACTATAAAGCCTGGTGGCGGTATACAAATCTACTATAACTACTAAGGCCTAAACACAGTTACTATTAAAAATTGGTACCTATTGCTACTAATCCGCGAGACACTTAACGTACTCTATAGTACTAAATACTTTACTAAGCTTAACGTAATTACTATATTTAACCAGATCTAGATCGCGGAAGGCTATAAATAGCTTATAGCATTTATCACCCGGTTTAGACTCTATAAGATATTAGTTACACTATTTAGTCTCTATAACGCGCCCGCTACGTTCTAAAACTATATTAACTATATTTTATATAACGCTCTTAACGACTACTGTACTGCATATCTTAATAATATTCTTATCTTCTTAAAAACACGCGCTAAGCACACAAAATATATAAATAAAATTATCTAGAGACTTAGTAATGCTAGACTCCAAATTAATATTAATAAGTCTAAGTTTTATACTACCAAAATAAAATACCTTAGCTTAATTATTTTAACTAACGGCATGACTATAGACCCTAAGAAAGTGCAGGCCTTATAGGAATAAAAGGACCCGATATTAGTTAAAGAACTATAGCAATTTCTTAGCTTCGCGAACTTCTATTAATAATTTATTTAAGGCTATTCTAAGGTAGTTAAGCCCATAACTAGGCTACTAAAGAAAAGCATTAGCTGGTTATAGGGCCCTAACCAAATATAGGCGTTCCAGACCCTAAAAACAGCGTTTACTACAGCACTAGTCCTAGCGTATTACGACTATATAAAGAAGACTATAGTAGAGACAGACGCCTTAAACTAAGCTTTAGGTAGAGTGCTCTATTAAACTAACAAAAGTAACAAGCTTAAGCCAGTCGCATTCTTCTCTACTAAGCACTTAGCCCCTAAATGCAACTATAAAATATACAATAAGGAGCTCCTAGTAATTATTAAGGCACTAAAAAAATAGCGTCCCAAACTATAAGGAACTAAGTAGCTATTTAAAATTATTACGGACCATAAGAACCTCCAGACCTTTATAATAATAAAATAACTAAACTAGCGCCAAGTCCGCTGGGCTAAGTTCCTTTCTTAATTTAACTTTATTATTACCTATAGGCCTAGCACTAAAGCCACAATCCTAAACGCTCTTAGCCGCCTTCTAGGTGTTGTACCTGCTAATATTAATAATAAACGTCTATAATACTAAGACCGTATTATCTTACTACCGAAGAAAGTTAACCCTACTATCCTAGAAGAACTACTAAGCAAATCCCAAGACCAGAGCATTAAAGACTTTGTTACAGTAATGGACCTAAAGCCTAAGAAAAAAACCCTTAAGGAGCTTATTAAGAATGCCTATAAAGAGAATGAACTCGCTAGGAATATATTGGCTGCGTTACGCGAATAGGAAGACCGTAAAGCACGCCGTTGGCCTAAGTAGATTAGGAAGCTGCTTCGCTATAATAAATCCGAATATTTAATTGTTGACGGCCTAATCTACTATAGGAATTAAGTATTTATCCCTAATTTACCGGAACTCTAACTAGAAGTTATATACCGTATATACAGTTTGGGCCCTACAGGTCACCTAGGCTGCGTTAAGACACTAAACCTCCTTAATCGAACGTATTAGTGGCTAGGTATTTTATAGTTCACGGCTACCTTTATAAAAGACTGCGCTCTCTACTTCCGCATAAAGACCCCACGCTTAGCACCGCCTGGTTTCCTAAAACTACTAGAACTACCAGTCCGCCTATAAACCGATATCTCTATTAACCACGTCGTTAACCTACCTAAGTGCCTTTGTAACGGCAAAACATATAGATATATCTTTGTTGTTGTTGACCGCCTAATAAAAATAAGACACTTTATTTCTGTTATTAGCCTAAACACTAAGGAGCTCGTTAAAGCATTTATCTATACTGTCTATAAGCTATACGGCGCTCTAAATACCATCGTTTTTAATAGAGGCTCTTTATTTATTTTTGATTTCTGGCGTCGCCTAAACTAGCGCCTAAAGGTAACCCTAAGCCCTAGCTTTGTATGGCACCCTAAAACAAATAGTTAAACTAAGATTGTTAATGTAGCAATAAATAAGTACCTACGCGCCTTTATAAGCTTTACCTAAGACGACTAAGTAGACTAGCTCCCCCTTACTAAGTTTGCTATAAATAACTAGGTTAATAAAACCACGGGAATCTTACTATTCTTTACTAACTACGGCTACAACCCACGTCTAGGCGTTGAACCAGCGGGCCCCTAGCCATTAGCCCTGTCTGTATATATAAAGAAGGAGTACCTATAAGCTAATACTATTGCTAACCGCTTTAAGCGCATCTTAACCTAGCTTAAAGCCCTAGCTTATATCTCCTAGCGACGCTATAAAGATAACGCTAATATAAAACGAGATAAAGGTATAATATTTAAAAAGGATAATATAGTTATAGTCAGCCTTAAGAATATAAAGACTAACTGGCCTAAAAGGAAGTAGGATGATAACTGGGATAAACCCTAGCCCGTTCTAGCTGCCTATAAAGAAGCAGTTATAGTTAACCTCCCGGACCACATCCGCGTTAATAAGTCTTTCCATACTTTAAAAGTCCGCCTTTAGTTCCCTAAAGAGATCTCTAGTTAAGCACGCATTAATAAAGAGGAACGTCGTAATATTATAGGTAGAATAGCCGAAAGGGATAATAACGGCAATATTACAGACAAGTGGGAATTTAAAAAGATCCTTAATATACATAATAAACAAATAGACGAGCACGGCTTAATATATTATATTAAGTAGAAGTATTATAATAAAGAAACCTAGGAACCCGAGAAATCCCTAAAAGGGTGCGAGCGCGTACTACTAAAGTTCTATAAACAACACCCTAAGAAGCTAGGACCCCCAGACTGGGTACGAGATAAGGGAGAGCTACGCTAAGGCCGTGGCCGACCATAAAGATAATTTAGGGTGGTTAAGATCTCATAGAACTTTAACCGCCGGTTAAAGTTATCTAATTGGTTAGTTTTATGCCAAGAAACGCCATGTGGTAGCGGTATGGAGTTCTACTAACTCTATTCGTTAAGCTAACTAATTAAGATTTTCCATGCCCGGTATAGAAAATCGCTATTAGCTCAGTTAAGGGCGGTAAGCGGAAGTAATATCTTTACAGCAAAAATAAGTTACTTATTTGGTTTAGGGACTAAACCTTCTAGGGAGGGGAGTACTATCACGGCACTAACCTGACGCATACTGTTCCGTACTATCTCGTATTGTTTCCTACTATTAGCTAGCCCACTACTAGCGCCTTAGCGGCTGGCCCTACTAATTATATACAATACCCCCTTTTACCTTCTTCTCCTCTTTATACCACAATGTAGTTATTTAGCCTACTTGCATTACAGCACTGTAATAGGTATTACTTTAACAACGTGCAGAATATATATATTATAATAATATGTACTATGCGGTGTTGTTAGTAGATAATTGTTATTCTAATCTATAATGCAGTGTTAATAATATATATACGCGTCTCGCGTAGATTACGTGCAGAGTACGTAACATATAAAACAAATATATACCAACACTAGAGCAACTCTAAAGGAAACCAAATAGTACTATTCCCGTTGTTCGTAGCATATACGCACTTCTCTTCCTTCCTTCCTTCCTTGCCCTACCCTATGCCTTATATGGTAGTATTAAGTTATATACTAGTGTCAATTATTACACCTATAAACTTTATAGAGGTGTAGCATGAGGTTATATTATACGCAAACGGGTCTATGTCGGTAGGGAATGCATCTGTCGTGGTATTAATAGTTATAACTGCATATCTACATGCTAGTATTCCCTAGTAAGGCGTAACAAGTTTGTTGTCTATATCGCCTTAGATCTCCTGCCTTAGGCAGGCTTCCTTTTCTAGAATATATTTAAATCGCGGTTCTTAATTAGTTGATACAGTTATAATATTTAGTTAAGGCTCTGGTGACTAAGCTAGGGTAGGAAGGCCAAATAAAGAATCGTCCTTTAAGGCTTACAGGCCTATTACATCATCGTCTTAAGGGCTAAGCTCCTCTTAATCGGTCGCTTAATCTTAATTTCCACTAAATTCCACTTGAGTCTTATCCTTATCTAACGTTTCAATCTCTTCCTTTAACGTCTCATCGAGCTCTTCCTTTAACGTCCCGTTAAGCTCTTCCCTTAACATCTCGTTAAGCTCTTCCTTTGACTTCTTATTAGGCTCTTCCTTTAGTATAACCACTCCCCTAAAACGTTCCGTAGAACCGTTCTGCTATAGGGTATTTAGAGCCAAAGACTCCTTTATAATGCCTTAGTCGTTAATAGTATATATAGTTATTGCAGAGTTAAGGATTAGGTTAATTTTTAATTTAGTAGTAGTTGTTATTTTTAGGATTTATAGGGTCAGGTAGGGTCCAATTAGTGTCTTAGCAAAAACCTTATTTTAATATTCCAAACTCTTAGTTTAATTAGTTAGTTAGTTCGTCGGTCAGGTTTATAGTTTATAGTTAGGTTAATCGTCCATTTGTAGTCGGGTTAATTAATAGTATAGTAAAGGTCCTACTAGTGCTCTTTTAGACAATAGTAGATATATAGGAATAAGTTAGGAATATAACGTTATAGATAGTAATAGAGGTACAGTAGTAGTGGGTGTTATGGCCTATAGAGGTGGGAATAGTAGACTTAGAGGCGGAGTTAGTTAAGATATTAGTAAAGTCATCATAGGTGTGCTTTTGGGTATTAATTAAGATATAAGGTTTTGCGGAGTCTTACGCTTTAAGCCGCGTATAAATACGTTAGTGAGTATATTAGACTTAAAGGTGCTATTAGATTACTCTTTATAGGCTTCATCAAATTCTTCTTAGCTCCATTTATATTAAGTTTCTTTAAATAGTATATTAGCCAAAACTTATACAAGCTTAGTACGTTTATTATTCTTACGTACGTACACTCCTCCCTTATAAAGAAGGAGAAAAAGGTTCTTAAGAGTTCTAGTGCTAGCTTAAGAGAATATATCTGTAATAAACTCTTCAAAGTCTTCTTAAAAGAAATCCCATAAAGCACTATTAATAGAGTTATCATTATTATATTCCCATATCTTAAACTAAATATAGTCTATAACATCGTTATCGGTTACAGTTTGTACGTTAATTCTATTCTTTTATCATTTTGCTTCTTCACTCCAATTCTTAAAGGTAGAAGCCATCTTGTCTAGTTATAAAGAGGGTATTAGTAAAGGGTATTAATAGAGGGTATTAATAGAGGGTGTTAGTAGAGGGTGTTAGTGTTCGTAGGGAGAGAGAGGGGGGGGTATTGGTGTTCGTATAGAGGGTGTCGGTGTTTGTATAAAGGGTGTCGGTATTTATAAGGAGGGTGTTAGTGTTTGTAAGGGTGTCAGTATTTGTAAGGAGGGAGAGAGGGTAGTTAACATAAGTTGTTAAAAACTTAACTTTTAATAAGGTGGGAAGCAATATCCTTTCAAATCTAGAATGTTATTTAATTCTTAGCCGTAATAAGGGTCTGTAGGCAACGGCAAGCTATTAAGCTTCCAGATTATCCTTAATACGCTCTTTAACTGAAATAAGGCCGTCGTAAGGTGGAGTGTTAGACATCTTCTAAACTAATGCGTATTTTCTAATCTGTGCGCGCTCACTAATTAGTATTAGTATCACTTTAACAACGTGCAGAATATATATATCACAATAATATATACTATGCGGTGTTGTTAGTGGATGATTGTTATTCTAATCTATAATGCAGTGTTAATAATACATATACGCGTCTCGCGTAGATTACGTACAGAGCACGTGACACATAAAATGAATATATACTAATAGTTATATATAATTATAGACTTTATATAGCCCTGCTAAGTCTATAAGGGGTTAATATCTACTAGGTAAAGGCTAAACCCTAATATATTTTAGTAATATCTTGAATATATATATATTATAAAATATCTTTTGCTTACGCCCTATTTATATCTATAAGAGCTACATAAAATCTACGTTTATAGATATAACTCTAATAAGTTAAATAGCCGCAATTCTTATATAAGCAGAATATAGTATAAAAAAGTTATTAATATATCCCTGCTAATTAGCCCATGACTTAGTTTACAAAAACTCTTATTAGTATAATAACTATAGCCTTATTAGAATAAGGATATAATTGTAATATAACTAAGTTATATAATACCCTTATTAATTCTAGGGATATTTATAGTAATTATAACCTTATCTAACCTAGCTATACCAACTTGTTTAAACAATATATTAATTTTAAATGTTTTTAACATTAATAGTATTTCTACCTAGCCTGTTTAAAAGTATATAATTATTAGCTTACTATTTTAGTGGAATATATTTTATATATATTTAGGACCTATTTTATAATATAGATGCTTTTTAAATATTAATGTGTTTTATAAGAAAGCTGCTACCCCAAGCGAGCCGCTACCCTTAAAATCTCACTATAAACCCAAAAATGCACACCTTAATATCTTAACAACCACTTAATAATAAATTCTAATAATTTAGATTTAGACTTTTATATACACTTTATAGCTTCTATTAAAGTTCTATAGTAAATATTTTAGTGGTTTTTAAGATATATTAATCCAGCCTTAAATTAGCCCCTAAACTAGGCCAAATAAATATATCTTAAAAACTACTGAACTATTTACTATAGAACTTTAATAGAAGCTATAAAGTATATATAAAAGTCTAAATCTAAATTATTAGAACTTATTATTAAAGTTCCTTAATAAGCTATATTGGTACCTTTAATAGAGGCGCTGGAGGATATATATATTTGCTATAAGAAGTTAAAATAATATAAAGGCAATTCTTAATATTATCTAGCTATATATAGTTAAACTCTATATTATATAAGGCTAGTACCTATTTTTCAGGTCCTTAGGCGTAGTTACAGCCTAGATATATTAATATTATATAATAGTTATATGCTTATTATAATAACTTACCGTAATTATCTAATCTTTTCTTTCTGTGCTTTACCACTATATAGGTTTTTGGAGTACCCTAATAACCTTAGTTAAGTAAATTTCTTAAATATTTTAATAAGTATCTTAAAACTAAAGAAAGAGACTTTTAATAGTATTTTTTATGGTTCTATATTTAATTTCCCTTAATATAGTATATGCTTACCACGGGTCTATCTATAAGGAACTAGTTATAGCTTAGTTATAGTAGTAATATATTTAGGATCTATTAGATATTAACTATATACTTTATAATATAAAGGTACGGCGTATAATGAATATACTATTAATTTAGTTCTAAAATGTTACTAGTATATTTATAAGTCCAAATTATATAACTAATAGTTTATATAGTCCTTCCTTTAACCTAAATGTTATGGACCTTATATTGGCAGTAATAGAACTATTAAGAAGGGATATAAACGGGTTAGTTAAAATAGTATAAGAGGCGCTAGAACCAATTAAGCTATAGGATAAGGGGTAGTTATATTATATGGTTAGTTATATTATAAGTTCGGAACGTGGGAATATAAGAAGGTAAGAACGTAACGTACCGACGTACTAATATACTAACGTACTTAGTACATTTCTTAGGCGTAGTATTGTATATTTAAAGGGCCTTAGTCTCTACCTAGATAGTACTTTTCTTTGTAGTAAATCTTAAAATATAATTAGAGTTAATCTATTAGGCAACCTACTCTACTAGTTATATTTACATTATTAACTATTTTATACTTATATGCCTAGCCCTTTAATAAGTCCACTATAGTATTTTCTATAAGGCTTTGTTATATATTTACTACTAAGGTTATAGTAAAGGAAGTTAAGTAATATACTACTTAAGTAAGCAACCACGGCGCTATCTATAGCAGT
>Ga0307515_10012102_pt1 | contig 16268 bp, 19 predicted proteins | sample 17_EM_MG_FD_194513 | JGI IMG/M metagenome (GOLD analysis project Ga0307515, IMG submission 194513) | Populus trichocarpa ectomycorrhiza microbial communities from riparian zone in the Pacific Northwest, United States - 17_EM | ecosystem: Host-associated > Plants > Roots > Unclassified | place...
TGGGCGTCCCAACCGCCCTCTTCACTGGCGTCGGGCTCTACATGCTCCTCACCGGTACGCATGCATTTCCCACCGCGCGCGCTGGCGTCGACGAGCTCACATTGACACTGACACAGGCAAGGGCGAGCGCTTTAACGTTGGTGCTTTTCTGGAAGAAACGAACCCGTATTCTTGGGCCGCTATCGGTATCGGTCTTTGCTTGGGACTAAGCACACTCGGTGCGGGCTGGTGCGTCAACAGAGAACCGACCTTTCCACGTTTTGCACGCCGAGTGACACTCGGCAAATTGATACAGGGGTATCTTCCTCACTGGTTCTTCTATTCTTGGTGGTGGTGTGCGCGCACCGAGAATTCGTACCAAGAATCTCATAAGGTTGGTCCATCTTCAGCGGCGCAGCGCAGCGCATGAGAACCTCGTTAATGTGAGGAATCCAGCATTGTTTTTTGTGAAGTAGTAGCTATCTATGGTGTCGTACGTAGATCCCCTTGGACGAATGCTCGGAACCGCTCAATTCCTTTTCGTGTGTCCGTAGATCATGGCAATTGTTTTCATGCAGAAGATCAACAATGCTGTACCAGAAGATAAGCTATACACTCCCTCCAACTATTTCACCGGTGCGCTGTCTCGACGCGTTTCTAGCTCGAGCTTGGCTCACCTCAATGTTCAGGCTTCTCATTATTCTGGGGAGGCTTGACAGTCGGTGTATGCAATCTCCTCTGCGGTGTCGCTGTCGGCATGACGGGGTCGACCGCGGCCATTTCGGACGCTGCCGATCCAACCCTCTTCGTCCGAATACTAGTAGTAGAGGTGTTTGCATCTATCATGGGTCTCTTCGGCCTCATCAGTAAGCCTTTCCTCTCTCCAGCCAGCGTTCTCTGATTTTTCTTCTCCCCTGTTGCACAGTCGGATTGCTCATCGTGAGTCGTGTCTTGAACGCCGGGTACCGGGTTGCTGACGGGCTTCGCAGGGAGGCCACGCGCGTAACTTTGAGGCTTAAACGTCCTGCAACTCCTTGTCGTCGTGTACTTTATGAACCCTATTGCATTGACCTTGATTGCAATCGACGGCGTTGGTATGATGCCACCCACTTTGAAGAGAAGCGTGTGCTGTTGGGATGCAACTGGTTTAGCTGTGTGGTTGTTCTGGCGTTAGGGCTGAGGCGGGAGGTAGGAGAAGCCCCGGGGGAAGCCGATCAGCGGCCCTAAAGCAGTGCGGCTTCTCTTATAATCCACGTTGTACTGCGAGATGCCCCCGACTCCGAGGACAATGATCAACTCGGGAAAATATCCGAACACATCTTGGCCTCCTATTGCTCTGGCCCTAAGCCCAACTACGAGCTTGCAGCCCTGGGGACTACTCCACGGCATCCGATAATGGAATACGGAGATCGAAGGGACATCGCCATGCACGGACCAGGCCACGTTAGGCGTGGTTGGAGGGCTTTGGGCGTTGGCGTTGTGTATTAGGGCACACTCCGGCCGGAATTGGGAGTGTACTACCACCACTCAGGATATGTTCTGAACCTCTTCTGAGTCTGATCGATGCCGCTGCACGCGAGGAGTGAGTGAGACGGCTGCTGCATAGCAGCCATTTCGCGCGTGAGGTCGATCAGTCTCGTGGTCGACCCTGAAGCTGAAGTTGCTTGACTGGTCTGGAATAATACCGTTACGCCAAGCCTCACGCAATCCCGCACTTGCGGCCGCGAGCGCTGCTTTGTCCTTGTCTAACCGACCACCCTAACCTGCACCCACCCCAACGGCCTATTTTATAATGTACGTGGCTACGCCCCTCTGCTCTGTTCCCCATCTGATACACCTCTCTTCTAGCACTTGTGATATGCAACCTGTTCTATCAGGCGGCAGCACGCTTCAACCCTTATCGAATGTGGAGTTGGACCGGAGCGGGGAGCAACAAGAGGCAGGTCTCTCTTGTCGAAAGCGCCCAATGGTTCTCTGATGTTCTTCTTTGATGTTCTTCTGACAGACTCGCACGTTCTTGGTTGATGTCGCAATACCTTCCGGTCTCAACCTCCGCCAAGCGGGAGTATCGTCAACACCTGCGCCATTATTCCCCTCCACCATTGCATCCTTATCAAACTTAACACTCACAAAACCGGCACCCACTCGCTCCCTACCTGTCCTTCCGTCAACCATCCAGAAGCTCCCCTTCGAACTCCTCAGCCTTATCTTTCTCCATTACATCCAATCGGGTTCTCCCTGGACTCTAACGCAAGTCTCGCGTCTCTGGCGCACCGTCACATTCTCCACCCCGCGCTTATGGGCCGGGGTGCGCATCGCAGGAATCCGAAGCCGTGAAGGATCCAAGACCCCGCGCTGGTCCGACGGCCTCGAGTACTGTGATTCCGTTCCACGTCTCCAATCCGCCCTTGCGCGTGCAGGCGCGGTGCCACTCGACGTGTGCATCGGCACCCACGATTTTTATCACGTCTACGTCACGCAAGAACAAAACGCGGAGAACGACCGCACGCGCGAAGCGTTGATCGAGGAATGTAGTAAGATGGCGGTAGACAATTGGCGATCGTTGGAAATCGCTCGCTGTTGGGTGCTGCATTTCACGAGCGTGGATCAGCTCCTGCCCGGGCGATTTGCGAGCCTTGAGGAGCTGTCGATATGCGGCAACCAATCCTCTGCACTTCATCACCTGCTGGCCGATGTGCCCCGGCTGAGGACAATCACTCTTCGCCATGTCTGCCTGCGGCCCTACGCGGCCCTACCATTCTGGTCAAAAATACGCTCTTTCTCACTCGTCAGAGCTTTCCTCTTCGATGATGACGAGTTTGACGCGTTTGCGACCATCCTCGAGACCTTCCAGTCACTTGAGTCTCTGCAAATCGAGTTGAAGGACATCCACCGACCACAATGGGCGCCCCTTCATTCTCGTAGGCCTGTAGTGCTCCCGCACTTACGGTCCCTCACGTATCGTGGGCTCTGGGCCATCCCTATCGTCGCACCTAACCTCGTCCAAATGGAAATCGAAGATATCCGACTACCCGAATTATTACAAACGAAGCATTTGGACGGAGCTCCATTTATTGAAATGCCACACTTGATTCGATTATCCCTCTCGCGAACCCTTCTCTCCGACTTGGCGATCCTCCGCGCGCAACGGCTCAAAGACCTCACTTTGCGCTTGATGGAGAAGCCAAATACGGACGAGGGACTCGCGAGTGTTTGGTCGTATGAGAACGGAGAGAGGCCCAGCAACGGGAAGGGCCTCTTCCCTGCGTTGTCGATCCTCCGCCTCGAAGACCTCACCGCATCCTTCACAGTCCTCCGTAGCGCACTCGAGTGTCTCTCCCCTCAACTGCACCAGCTGCACTTCAAGAACTGCTTGCTCCCTCGGACGTTCTTCCGAGTCTTCTGTGGTGGTTCACTTCGACACTCTTCTTTCTCCACCTCCACTGCCCCTGCCCGGATATCCCACTCCCCACCACCATTATTGCCATCGCAGCAGACGAGGTACCTGTGCCCGAATTTGGAGAGCATGACTATCGTCGTACATGAGATGGCAAGGGCGGATAAGGACGTGATACGCCCTGCGCTGCTGGACCTTGTGCATATACGGAAGGTCGCAGGACTGAATCTGAATAGTCTGATAGTCGATTGGGATGAGAGCGGGAAAAGGGAAGAATTTGTCCACGAGGAATTGTTAACTTCATAACCCGTTATGCTCTGAATATTCATAAGTATATCATAAAGACTGTTTAACCATGCTTGATACGTTCTATCGAATCATGCTACGACGACATAATATCAATGTCGGTTTGGATAGGTGCGAAATCTGGAAGAGCGGACTTTTCCAGCAGTTTCCGCAGTCTCGACCGGATCTTAGAAGGGGGCAGAGAATGAACAAGAGTGTATACCAGTCCAAATTTACACCAACTAGTACAGTAGCGACTTATAAACGAGGTACATCCGCCGAAATCCGGACGCTGAGAAGATCAATCGGTACATGCGACCCGTTGGAGAGCAGTGGGAGGTGAACTGAGCAAACTATCAAGCGCTATCCAAGAGTTCGTATCTGCAGATACGCATGGGAGTGGGTAGAGAGAATAGGGAGAACTTTGGGGAAGGATGGGAGGCGTGGGTATCTGAAATGCATGGGTTGGTTAAAGGTCTTCACCATTCATGTTATTCGTTGTGCCAGTGAACAGCCGTTTGGAGATCTAGCTGCTTTGTCAACCACCTGATGCGATGCGAATAGCAAATTTTCTCTATGGGAAGAAATACCGCGTCCCAGACTCGAGCACCGAGCGCACCAGGTACGGGACTTGGTGGATATCATGTCAGACACCCGGTGAGTATCACCGAGTCAGGGGCCCGTTCGATCACCGGTTCAAATCACCGGTGAGCAATTGAAAATATATAGCATTAATATTCCTTGATGTCACGTCCCTTGTACAAGTTGTAGCAATTTAATAATATAGTATATTTTGTATGACGAAAATATGGAAAGGCGGAATTAGGATCGGTGCATACCTGGCTGTTCTTGAACGCGGGGCGGGGCGAGGCGGGGCGAATCGAAATATGCTCTGAGGACTCTTTCGACCTGAAGTGCCTGGAGGTCGTGAGTTGGGGGGTGTGAACCTGTCAACAAATCCGGCACACTCTACCCTTCTCTCCCTCTCCTCATGGCACGATAGCATGGACATACTGAAACAAGAGCAACTAACCTGCTCCTCGCCGTTCGCGCCTGCTTGCTCCCTCTCCCCTTATTACCACTTCTCGCCTCTAAACCAAGTCTGTCACACAAGGCTCTTCTCCTTTTCTCTCCATGCCTTCTCGATGAAATGGTTTAGCCGACGTAGTATTTTTCGTTTCGTTTCGCTCCGTTCGTTCTTCCACACTTTCTTTGAACGTCGCTGCCCACAGCTGCTTTCGTGTTTTTTTTTTTTTTTGGTTGGGGGAAGAGGAGGGAAATGCGTCATGCACGTTGTGAGGGACTCCAGTACGGCTTGCCGGTGGGCCTTTTCGCCCGTTGGACAGTCTGCCGCCTGACCTACCCCCTAAAACCCTCCATGCTTTCGTGTTTGTCCCTCCATTTTCAAATGAATATCGCTTAGTTTCACCGTAGCCCTTCAAGAAGAAATGCTCATCCTTCGTGCTCTGTGGCACGTCACCTCCAATTTCTCAATCTTGATCAATTTTGCTATCGGTTACGAGCGTCTCCTGATTAAGTATATGCTCAAAGAATATTCACAACTTCGATTTTCACGTCGGCTGTCGAATACTAGTACATTTCTTCTTGTTGATTTCGTTTTTTTAACTCGTCTTTGTCTCCCCCACTATCGGTTCTCTGTCCTCTTGGATTGTTCTCCGTCTTCCGCGCCTGCCACGTACATCTCGCTGGTTGGTTGTCTATGCAAATAAATACTATTCTGCTATGTTGTCACGGATGGATGTATCATCTACCTTCATGACGTTGGCCACATCAGTTTCTGTGCCATTTGTGATAAAATGAGGAGGTTAAGGAGGACGGGATCGAGCTTCAATAGCCACTGAACATCTCATACACTAGATTATATACAAATGGTTCCGAAGAAAGAATGGTTAGCGTTGTGCACTGTTAAATATTTGGGGCCAATCGGTTCCAAATACAAAGTCTTCAAAATCAAGAGAAATTGATCGATTGTCAGATGAAAGGGGCTTTGTGAGAACGGGCGAATGAAGGTCACTACGACAATCTAGGGGTACCCAATAGAGTAAGCCGCCGTCTGAGTCTCTGACCCAGCCCTGTGGGTCAGGCCGTGAATAAAAATGAGCATGGACTGGATTACATGATGAGGACGGTTGATGTGAAAATGGGTCCGACACACGGATGGTGTTGCTATTAGATCCAGAAACAATGTGCTGGTCATTGGGAGATGAAGCAACAGACAGCACACTCGCAATTTCTCCCTGTAGAGGCCTACCAACTCTGGTGTGAGTCTGGACATCCCATATTCGAATCGTCTTGTCATCAGATACAGAGATGATGTGCCACCCATCGGGAGAGCAGGCGACGAACTGCACCCGCGCGGTATGCGCCGCCAGAGGTTTGCCAACTGCAGCACCAGTCTGGGCATCCCAGATTCGAATCGTGTTGTCCCACGATCCAGAGATGATGTGCCGGCCATCGGGAGAGTAGGTGACGGAAAACACACCCGAGCTATGCCCCGTCAGTGGTTTGCCAACTGCAGCACCGGTCTCGGCATCCCAGATTCGAATCGTCTTGTCATCAGATCCAGAGATAATGTACCGCCCATCGGGGGAGTAGGCGACTGACGTCACTCCCGAGCTCTGCCCCTCCAGAGGTTTGCCAACTGCAACACCAGTCTCGGCATCCCAGATTCGAATCGTCTTGTCATCAGATCCAGAGATAATGTGCCGCCCATCGGGGGAGTAGGCGACTGACGTCACACTCGAGCTATGCCCCTCCAGAGGTTTGCCAACTGCAACACCAGTTTCGGCATCCCAGATCCGAATCGTCTTGTCATCAGATCCAGAGATGAGGTGCCAGCCATAGGGAGAGTAGGCGACGGACGTCACACCCTGGCTGTGCCCTTCTAGAGGTGTGTCTACTGCTGCACCAGTCTCAGCATCCCAAACCCGAATCGTCTTGTCCCTCGATCCTGAGACAATGTGCCTGCCATCCGGAGAGTATGCAACGGACCACACCTCGTCGGTATGCCCCTGAAGGGGCTCACCACTTATAGCACCTGTCCCAGCGTCCCAGATCCGGATTGTCTTCGGATCCGGAGGTGATCTGCTGCCCATTGGGGGAATAGCTCATGCATCGAATAGCACCAGTATGTCCAATCCATGACAATGGCAACGCTGGCCATGACGACAATCCCCCTCTCACCATCTTGATGGCCTTAGTAAACCTCGTGCTGAAGGTATTCGGTAAAGTCGAGTGTAAGGGCAAGAAGGGTCGGGTTGAAAGATACGTGTGCGGAGCGCTGATAGAGATGGGGGTGAGAAAGGTGATGATGAAACAGCGAATGTCCTGAATTCTCTCAAGGAGGGTCGGGTTTCCATTCTAATGCTAATCAGAATTACACAATATACAAGCTGGAGCTGAACTCACTTTGGCCCAGGATATCACCCTTCGAATGCTCGGAGCACCCATTGAAACCATTCCCAAAATGCTCAATACTTCAATCCAAAACAGCGGGCACAATTCTTCAAAGAATTCCTCCAAGCTATCCCACAGGCGCCGATCATTAGTGTCTGGAGCGAAACAAAGATGATTCGTCCAATAAAGACAACTATATTGCAAGCAGTCGGGAATGTTCGTTGTGATTCGGGATGGGAGATCTTTGATGTCCGCGTTAGCGAGTCGGGAATCTTCGAGCCCGCAGATATTGAAACGGAGTTGGCGAACCATCGTCTTGAGGCAAGCAATTCCCAGCTGCACATTTGTGTCTCGGAGGTTCACTCGATAGTCGCAGGGACAGAAATCGCTGACAAAGAACCCTGCAATCGATAAATGCCGAACACGAATCCCTCGATTGGTCCCTTCGTCTCGAGATAGAAAGGAACTGAGGTCATCCACCCACTTTTTGACGAGGTTGGATTCCACTCCTGCCAGCTCTGCAATTGTCCCCTCGCACAGAGCGCGGTATGGAGCTGCTGTCAGAAGGACTCCAATCATCCGCCTATGCACTATTCGTGAATTAAGGATACCTGAGTAGATCCCGTATAGAGGTTTCAACCCAGCATCAACTTCTTCGGAGGAGGCTCTCAAAAGCTCTGTGGGGTTCGCACAACTTTCAAGGGCAAGAGCAATGTTCCTGATGAATATGAAGAGTTCACTCGCCCGAGCGATAACTCTGTCCAAGGGCGGTCCTTCTGGCCAAGGCGCGGGGCGATGACATTCTCGGCCGACGAGGCAAAACCCGTTCTGGGCGAAGGTTCGCAGAGAATCATTGGCTCTTTGATCTGTAGCCAAATCGTATTGCAAATACGACGACCGGGTGAGTGTATCAAAGAAATGTTGGGTATCATCTTCAGGTCTGCTGGTGACGATAATTTTCAACCACGAACTTCGTGTGGCCGCACCGTTCAGAAGCCTGAGGAGGGCTGAGCGACTACAATTGTTCCCGCATTCGTCGAATGCATCGATGACAAAGACGAGGAAATCGTTTGGGCGTTTAGGAAGCTTATCGAGCAGGCCAAGGAAGTGTAAGCCCTTCATTGATTCTGGTGTCAGGTTTGGGTCGTTACGAAGGCAATCTGCCACGATGCGTCGAAATGGGGGTAATTTTCTGGCGAGTTTGTAGATGAGGGTCATGAGGATATTTCTGGGCTCCCTCATGTTCGGATCATCCCCCCGGCAGAAAAAGGCCCCAGCAAGCTTCCCTTGGTCGTGGAGGCTCGCACAGATCAAATGAGCTAATGGCGTTTTGCCGATTCCGGGTAAGCCGGAGATCCAGTATGTATTGCTCTGAAGAAGGTATTCCTTTTCCGATTTATTGGCCACCCAATCTACGATTTCCTTGAGGGGAGATATACGGGTGCCATCCATACAGTGGAGGCCCTGGTTTGAAAGATATGTGTGTGGAGCGCTGGTAGAGATTGGGGTTTGAAAGGCGATGATGAATTGGCGAACGTCGTGAATTCTCTCAAGGAAGGTCGAATTTCCATTCTACTGCCAATCAGAATTACCAGAAATACAAGCTGGAGCTGAACTCACCTTGGCCCAGGATATCACCCGTCGAATGCTCGGAGCACCCATCGGAACCATTCCCAAAATGCTCAACACTTCAATCCAAAATAACGGGCTTGATCCTTCAAAGAATTTCTCTAAGCTATCCCACACCTGCTGATCATTATTGTCGGTAGCAAAACAAAGATGATTCGACCAGGAAAGACAACTATATTGCAAGCAGTCGGGAACGTTCTTTGTGATTCGGGATGGGGGATCTTTGATGTCCGCATTAGCGAGTCGGGAATCTTCGAGCGGGGAGATATTGAGAGGGAGTTGGCGAACCATCGTCTTGAGGCAAGAAATTCCCAGCTGCACATTTGCGTCCTGGCGGTTGATTCGGTAGTCGCGGGGATAGTCGTCGCTGACAAGGAATTCTGAAATTGATAAATGCCGGACACGAATCCCTCGATTGGTCCCTTCGTCTCGATATAGCAAAGAGCTGAGCTCATCCACCCACATTTCGACGAGGTTTGGTTTTACTCCCGTCAGCTCCGCAATCTTCTCCTCGCATAGGGCGCGGTGTGAAGCCGCTGCCAGAAGGACTTCAATGACGCGCTGAAACTCATCCTTGCTATGTACTATTCGTGAATTGAGGATATTTGAGTAGAGCCCATACAGAGGTTTCAACCCAACACCAGCTTCTTCGGAGGTTGCCTCCAAAAACTCTGTGCGGTTTGGACGATGCTCAAGGGCACGAACAAGGGTCTTGATGAAGATGAAGAGGCCATGCGCCCGCAAGATAATTCTGTCCAAGAGCCATTCTTCTGGCCAAGGTGTGGAGAGATGCTGTTTTCGGGCGACCAGTTCGAATTCGCTTCGAGCGAAGGTTCGCAGATCACCACTGGCTTCTTGATCTGTACCCAAATCATATCCCAAGTACGACGACTGGGGGAGTCCATCAAAGAACCGTCGGATATCGGCTTCGGGTCTGCTGGTGAGGATGATTTTCAGCCACGAAGCACGTGTAGCCGCACATGTGAGGTGTTTCAGAGGCGTAGACGACTGCGATCGTCGCCGCATTCGTCGAATGCGTCAATGACAAAGACGAGGAAATCGTTTGGGTGTTTAGGAAGGTTATCGAGTAGATCAAGGAAAAAAGAGTTCTTCATTGACTTTGGCGTCAGGTTTGCGTCTTTACGAAGGCGGTTTGCCACAATCTTTCGAAAAGGGGGGAAGATTTCTGCGAGTTTGTAGATGAGAGCCGGGAGGATATTCCTGGGTTCACTGAGCTTCGGGTCATCCCTCTGGCAGAAAAATGCCCCAGCAAGCTTATTTTGATTGTGGAGGCTCGCACAGATCGAATGAGCTAGCGACGTTTTGCCGATTCCGGGTAAGCCATAGATCCAGTATGTATCCTCCGATTTATTGACTACCCAATCTATGATGTCTTTGAGGCGAGATTTGCGGGTATCTTTCATACAGCGGAGGGTCCGGTCATAGCCGGTCTCGATAGGTTCAAGCCGTCTGAGTAGAAGCTCATGCTCTACACAAAGATACTGAGAATGGGCTCATGCGATATTGAGACGATGTGTGCTTACCAAGTCTTTTGGCTTAGGCGCAGAATCTCGACATCGACTGCACGCAGGAAGTCTTCAATGACGTTTGCTAACTCTTCACCCATTTTTTCCATCATTTCTTTGTCCTTCGAATAAACCAGCGCATCTCCTGTTCGCTCTGCGATCATCAGCATTTGTGGGTTGCAGAAAGGAGACAGCCTACTGAATCGCCCACGCTTGACGTAGTCGCATAAAAAATTGGCGATCGTTTGCATTACTTCAAACATTCGCGGGAGTATTTTATCCAAGAGCTCTGTCTCTTCTGTCTCTTCGCTGACGATTTCGTCTGCGACTTTGTCCGCCAAAGGCAAGACGCGCTGCAACTGATCCGACAGGCTCGATGGCATCTGATCGTATTTGTTTTGTTCCTCCAGGAGCTGAACCATCAAGCGTTACCCTTGGTTTTGAGGTGCCAGTAGAGAGCACGAACCTCAAATGCGCCTTTGGCAATACCGAGGACAGCCTTTGCGATCGGATCGAACTAAAAGGTGTTGATGTCCTGCTGGTTTCCGTATGGGTAGAGCTGACCTCAGCGAATACAGCGCCAAGTTGAATCCCTCTTCCCAAAGTCCTCTCTATCGATCCACTCATCAGTGGCTTGTATCCCTCCATCAATCCTTCCAGTTTCTGGAGCGACTTGCGTAGGGATTCCGCCTATGCGGACTTTGTTAGCTGGCTGAGGTGCTTTTGGTAAAGTGACGGACGGTAGCACCCGCAGAGAATCGTAGTTCTAGAGATACATGATTCTCTCCAATGGCGACGTCCTCTGCCCTTTTGTTAGACATGAACTGATTAATGGGTCATCACGACTGACTCTGTTCAATAAACACATGCTTCGTGGTACCCCAATACTCATCAGAGAGCCCTTGTAGGTCGATCTCTTCGTTCGCCTGTATCTTCTTTTCCTTAAGCACATAAAATGTGACCCTTTGGATCTTCACGCGCATTTTGGATGTCGGAGAAATATCTCTACGAACACAGAGCCTTCAGTGGGTATATATAGCGAGAACAAGGGCGTACACGAGTTGGATTGGTGTCCAGGACTGGGTAGCATCCTTCTGCAATTCTATCTTCCGATTTCCCACAAACAACACCAGGTGATACTTCGAATCTGTATCGTCTTTCAAAGAGATTTCTGTATTACGCACAGGATCAGCGGTGTAACCTAGATTGGAGTGAAGCATCGCACGGTCTAAATGCAGGCTTTTCGGTGGTCAGAGGACAATGCCGCGCTAGCTGTCTGGATGCTCACAAGTGGATTGCCTTGGGTGCTTGAGTGGCCATGTTGGATTGTCTTTGAAGACTTAGAGTCGAGAGGGGAGAAGGTACAAGCAGCGAGGTGGATTGCCGCTCGCGCTGTCACGTCGAAAGGTGAAGACCGGAGTGCGGCCGCCGCGCGGTTATCAATCGTGACAAAGAAGCGCGACAGCGAGTTCGGTCGGTCCGCGCAGATGGACAATCGGCAATAATATCTACGACGATGACGACGACAACGACAACGACAACGACAACGACAACGACGGCAACAACGGATCGACCACCCCTAACTCTCCCGCCAACAAAGACCAAATCCGCTTCCGTCCCCTGTCTCCGTCAAACACCCATATGCATACCAGTACCCACCTCGCCCACTCGACCGTTCACTTTACCTAATACACCCTTAATCCTCACCCGGCGACTGTCCTCCGCTCAAATGTCACAGCTCACCACTTGCCTCCACAACCTCTCGTGCACCAGGCTTGAAGCTACTCCCAGACGTCGCACATTCCTCTATACCAGCACTCTCAACAACGCCGCGGAGGACATCCGAAGCGCACTCGCCGCCTTCCACCACTTTCTTCCGAGGAAAAAGACGAAAACGAGGACTCCGCCTCCCCTTATCGTTCTTCCAGCATCGACCATGCGGTCAATTCAAAGAGACTATCAATGAAGTCCGGGTTTCAATACTCGACGAGTCCTCTAGCGACGAGGCTAGCGACAAGGAGGAAGGGTTGAGTCTGGAGAGTGAAAGAAACCTGGGAAGTGATTTCGACCTGCGGTATGCGTTACACCATTTTACCGAAGTGAGAAAGTGCTAAATGCTCCGATTTCTCATGTAGTGAATGGCCAGCTTTTTCCTAGCCATCCAGACGCTCCCCTTCGAACTCCTCAGCCTTATCTTTCTCCATTACATCCAATCCGGGTCTCCCTGGACCCTAACCCAAGTCTCGCGTCTCTGGCACACCGTCACATTTTCCACCCCGCGCTTATGGGCCGGGGTGCGCATTGCAGGAATCCGAAGCCGTGAAGGATCCAAGACCCCGCGCTGGTCCGACGGCCTCGAGTACTGTGATTCCGTTCCGCGTCTCCAATCCGCCCTTGCGCGTGCAGGCGCGGTGCCACTCGACGTGTGCATCGGCACCCACGATTTTTATCACGTCTACGTCACGCAAGAACAAACCGCGGAGAACGACCGCACGCGCGAAGCGTTGATCGAGGAATGTAGTAAGATGGCGGTAGACAATTGGCGATCGTTGGAAATCGCTCGCTGTTGGGTGCTGCATTTCACGAGCGTGGATCAGCTCCTGCCCGGGCGATTTGCGAGCCTTGAGGATCTGTCAATATGCGGAAACCAATCCTCTGTACTTCATCATCTGCTGGCCGATGTGCCCCGGCTGAGGACAATCACTCTTCGTCATGTCTGCCTGCTGCCCTACGCCGTCCTACCATTTTGGTCAAAAATACGCTCTTTCTCATTCGTCAGAGCTTTCCTGTTCGATGATGACGAGTTTGATGCGTTTGCGACCATCCTCGAGACCTCCCAGTCCCTTGAGTCTCCGCAAATTGAGTTGAAGGACATCCACCGACCACAATGGGTGGCCCGTCATTCTCGTAGGTCTATTGTGCTCCCACACTTACGATCTCCCACGTATCGCGGGCTCTGGGCCATTCCTATCGCCGCACGTAACCTCGTCCAAATAGAAATCGAAGATATCCGACTACCCGAATTACTACAAACGAAACACCTGGACGGAGCGTCATTTATTTAAATGCCACACTTGATTCAGTTATCCTTTTCGCGCACCCTTCTCTCCGACTTGGCGATCCTCCGTGCGCAACGGCTCAAAGACCTCACTTTGCGCTTGATGGAGAAGCCAAATACGGACAGGGGACTCGCAGGTGTTTGGTCGCATAAGACCGGAGAGAAACCCAGCAACGGGAGGGGCCTCTTCCCTGCACTGTCGATCCTCCGCCTCGAAGACTTCACCGCATCCTTCACAGTTCTCCATAGCGCACTCGAGTATCTCTCCCCTCAACTGCACCAACTGCACTTCAAGAACTGCTTGCTCCTTCGGACATTCTTCCGTGTCTTCTGTGGTGGTTCGCCTCGACACTCTTCTTTCTCCACCTCCACTCCCCCTGCCCAGATATCCCACTCCCCACCACCATTACTGCCACTGCAGCAGACGAGGTACCTTTGTCCGAGTTAGGAGAGCATGACTGTCGTCATCCATGAGATGGCAAGGGCGGATAAGGACGTGATACGCCCTGCGCTGCTGGACCTTGTGCATATACGGAAGGTCGCAGGACTGAATCTGAATAGTCTGATAGTCGATTGGGATGAGAGCGGGAAAAGCGAAGATTTTGTCCACGAGGAATTGTTAACTTCATAACCCCTTATGCTCTGAATATTCATAAGGATATCATAAAGACTGTTTAGCCATGCTTGATACATTCTATCGAATCTCGCTACGGCGACATAATACCAATGTTGGTTTGGGTCGGTGCGAAGTCTGGATCGGAAGAGCGGACTTTTCCAGCTAGCAGTTTCGCTGTTGGTCCCGGATTTTAGAAGGGGACACGAAATGAAACAAGAATGGATACCAGTCCAAGTTTGCACCAACTAGTAGCGACTTATACACGAGGTACATACGCCGAAATCAGGATGCTGAGAAGATCAATCGTTGCATGCGACTCGTTGGAAAGCAGTGGGAAGTGAACTAAGCAAACTACCAAGTGCTATCCAAGAGTTCGTATCTGGAGATAAGCATGGGGATTGGGCAGAGAGAATAGGGAGAACTTCGGGGAAGGACGGGAGGCGTGTGTCATGTATTTGAAATGGGTTGTTGTGCCGGTGAACAGCCGTTTGGAAATCTGGCTGCTTTGTCAACCACCTGATGCGAATAGCAAAATTTGTTGAACGTGAGGGCGAAATAGGCTCTGAGGGCTCTTTCGACTTGAAGTGCCTGGAGGCCGTGAGTTGTAGGAAGGGAAAAATGGACAAGCAGGGAGTCGAGCCCCTGTCTCTGCGTATCTAGCAGTAGCACCTTAACCACCCCTGAGCTACCGGATTAATAAATCAACGGGGTTTCCGTGAAACAAATTTACCAAATTTCAATATTTATATCAATGCTATTAGCTAGTAAATATATTTATTTCGAATTTATCGGCGGTGGTGGGAGACGAACACATGATCGCGAGAATGACACGACGGGCGCCGGCGGCTGCAGCTATCGAGCATTAGATAGGTTTACCAATCGCCCTACATATTATATATAGCGGGCCTAATTTATAATGTTCCACCCTAACTTGCACCCACCCCAAGGGGCCTATTTTATAATGTGCGTGGCTACGCTCCTCTGCCCTGTTCCCCGTCTGATATACCTCTGTTCCAGCACTTGTGATATGCAAACTGTTCTGTCAGGCGGCAGCACGCTTCATCCCTTATCGAATGTGGCTTTGGACGAGCCCGAGCCCGAGGACCGGAACGCGGAGCAACAAGGGGCAGGTCTCTCTTGTTGAAAGCTCCCAATGATTCTCTGATATTCTTCTTACAGACTCGCACGTTCTTGGTTGATGTCGCAACACCTCCCGGTCGCGATGCGGAACTATCGTCAACACCTGCACCACTACCGGCGCCCACGCACTCGCGACCTGTCCCGCCATCAACCATCCACAAGCTCCCCGGGGAACTCCTCGGCCTTATATTTCTCCATTACATCCAATCCGACTCTCCCTGGACCCTAACCCAAGTCTCGCGTCTCTGGCGCACCGTCACATTCTCCACCCCGCGCATATGGGCCGGGGTACGCATAGCAGGATGGCCATGCAGTGAAGGATCCAAGACCCCGCGCTGGTCCTGCGGCTTCGAGTACTGCAATTCCGTTCCGCGTCTCCAATCCGCCCTTGCGCGTGCAGGCGCGGTGCCACTCGACGTGTGTCTCGGCAGGCTCGATCTTTACGTCCCGCAACAAGACAACGTGGAGGACTACCGCATGTGCGAAGCGTTGCTCGAGGAATGTTGGAAGATGGTAGACAATTGGCGGTCGTTGGAAATCGGTGATTGTTGGGTGACGCGTTTCGATAGCGTGGATCTGCAAAGGCGATTTGCGAGCCTTGAGGAGCTGTCTGTATGCTCTTTCCATTCCTCTGAACTTTATCAACTGCTGGCCGATGCGCCCCGGCTGAGGGCAATCACTCTTCAATGTGTCGGGCTGCAGCTCTATGCCGTCCTACCATTCTGGTCACAAATACGCTCTTTCTCACTCAACAGTGATTTCCTCATCTCTCCCCAGTTATTTGAGTCTCTAAAAATCGAGGTGGACGCGTTTGCGACCATCCTCGAGACCTCCCAGTCACTTGAGTCTCTGCAAATCGAGTTGCAGGACGACCACCGATCAGACTGGACGCGCCTTCATTCTCGTAGGCCTGTCGTGTTCCCACGCTTACGGTCCCTCACGTATCGTGGGCTCTGGGCCATTCCTATCGTCGCACCTAACCTCGTCCAAATGGAAATCAAATATATCCGACTACCCGAATTACTACAAACGAAACACCTGGACGGAGCCCCATTTATTGAAATGCCACACTTGATTCAACTATCCCTCTCGCACACCCTTCTCTCCGACTTGGCAATCCTCCGCGCGCCGCGGCTCAAAGACCTCACTTTACGCTTGATGGAGAAACCAGATACGGACGAGGGACTCGCAAGTGTTTGGTCGCATGAGACCGGAGAGAAG
>Ga0307515_10012103_pt1 | contig 16268 bp, 11 predicted proteins | sample 17_EM_MG_FD_194513 | JGI IMG/M metagenome (GOLD analysis project Ga0307515, IMG submission 194513) | Populus trichocarpa ectomycorrhiza microbial communities from riparian zone in the Pacific Northwest, United States - 17_EM | ecosystem: Host-associated > Plants > Roots > Unclassified | place...
GGTCGTGATCACACTGTCGACGCGGCCATCGCCGTTGTCGTCGAACGAGTAGCTGATGACGTACGGATCGCGCTGCTTTTGGACCCAGCCCGAGCCTTCGCGGCGGTAGTTGTCGAGCTCCCAGCCGGCCGGCACCACCACCTTGGTCCCGGGCTGGTACGGGATGTCGTAGCCGTAGCCCGAGCTGAAGCTGGCCGGCGTGAACGCACCGTGGGAGGAGATCGGCGCGCACGCCGCCGCTCCGACGAGCCATGCGCACAGCAGCCAGCGCGGGGTTCTGCAGTCCGGATCGACCATCATGGGCGGGGACCCTACTGCCGGCGCGCCAGCCGATCAAGCGGCGCGCTCCGCCGATGGCGCAACCGCGGCGCTTGCTATGGTGGGGCCGTGGCCGACCCGCTGGCAATCTTCGGCGCCGCCGCGCAGACCTGGTTCCGTCAGAGCTTCGCCGAGGCGACCGCGGTGCAGGCGCGCGGCTGGGCGAGCATCGCGGCGGGCCACCACACGCTGATGCTGGCGCCGACCGGCAGCGGCAAGACGCTGGCGGCGTTCCTGTGGTGTCTCGATCGGCTCGTGCAGTCGCCCACCCGAGGCCAGGACGACGGAGATGGCGAGGCCGGCACGCGCGTGGTGTACGTGTCGCCGATCAAGGCGCTGGCCTACGACGTCGAGCGCAACCTGCGCGCGCCGCTGGCCGGGCTGCAGCGGCTGGGCGCGGGCGGCGCGATCACCGTCGACGTGCGGACCGGCGACACGCCGGCCAGGGAGCGCGAGCGCCAGCGCAAGCACCCCGCGCAGATCCTGATCACCACGCCCGAGTCGCTGTACCTCCTGCTCGCGGGCCGGTCGCGCGAGCGGCTGCGCGCGGTCGACACGATCATCGTCGACGAGATCCACGCGCTGGCCCCGACCAAGCGCGGGATCCACCTGGGGCTCACGCTCGAGCGGCTGTGCTATCTGGTGACCGGCGCGGGCGGCCGCGAGCCGCAGCGCATCGGGCTGTCGGCGACCCAGCGGCCGCTGATCGAGGTGGCGCGCTACCTGGGCGGCGACCGGCCGGTCGAGATCGTCGACGCCAGCGCCCGGCCGGCGATGGACCTGGCGATCGAGGTCCCGGCGCAGGACATGGATAACCCGGGGACCGCGGGCCGCGACGGCGGCGGGATGTGGCCGCTGATCTATCCCCGGCTGCTCGAGCTGATCCTGGCGCACCGGACGACGATCATCTTCGTCAACTCGCGGCGGCTGGCCGAGCGGGTGTCGCAGCAGCTGACCGAGCTGGCGGCGACGACCGGCGCCGCGCCGGAGGGCGTCGAGCTGGTCCGGGCGCACCACGGCTCGGTCGCGCGGCACCAGCGGCTCGAGATCGAGGAGGCGCTCAAGGCCGGCCGGCTGCGCGCGATCGCGGCGACGTCGTCGCTCGAGCTCGGCATCGACATGGGCGCGGTCGACCTGGTGATCCAGGTCGAGTCGCCGGGCGCGGTGTCGCGCGGGCTGCAGCGGATCGGCCGCGCCGGCCACCACGTCGGCGGGGTCAGCATCGGCCGGATCGTGCCCAAGTTCCGCGGCGACCTGCTCGAGGCCACGGTGGTGGCGGACCGGATGCGCGACGGCGACGTCGAGGCCATCCGGGTCCCGGACAGCGCGCTCGACGTGCTGGCGCAGCAGATCGTGGCGATGGTGGCGGCCGACGCCTGGCGGGTCGACGACCTCGAGCGGCTGATCCACCGCGCGGCGAGCTACCGCGAGCTGTCGCGCGGCGCGCTGACCTCCGTGCTCGACATGCTGGCGGGCCGCTACCCGAGCGACGAGTTCGCCGAGCTCCGGCCGCGGTTGACCTGGGACCGCCAGAGCGACGTGCTGGTCGGCCGCAAGGGCGCGCGGCTGCTCAGCGTGGTGTCGGGCGGCACGATCCCGGACCGCGGGACCTACGCGGTGCACGTCGGCGTGGGCGGGCCGCGGGTCGGCGAGCTCGACGAGGAGATGGTGGCCGAGAGCCGCAAGGGCGAGACCTTCCTGCTCGGCGCGACGACCTGGCGGATCGAGGACATCACGCGCGACCGGGTGATCGTGTCGCCGGCGCCGGGCGAGCCGGGCAAGATGCCGTTCTGGCGCGGCGAGGGCCCGGGCCGGCCGATCGAGCTCGGCCGCGCGCTCGGCGCGTTCTGCCGCGACCTCGACGAGCGGCTGGCCCGCGATCCGGCGGCGGCGCACGCCTGGCTGACCGGGGCGCACCGGCTCGACCGGTTCGCCGCCGACAACCTGATCGCGTACCTCGGCGACCAGCGCGCCGCGGCCGGCGGCGTGCCGACCGATCGCGCGATCACGATCGAGCGGTTCCGCGACGAGCTGGGCGACGTCCGGGTCTGCGTGCTGTCGCCGTTCGGCAGCCGGGTCCACGCGCCGTGGTCGCTGGTGATCGCCAAGCAGCTCGAGGCCGAGCTGGGCTATCCGATCCACCCGCTGTACACCGACGACGGCATCGCGCTGCGGTTCGCCGACGGCGACGCGCTGCCGACCGACGACCAGCTGATCCCCGATCCCGACGACGTCGAGGGCGTGCTGGTCGACGAGCTGGCGCGGTCGAGCGTGTTCGCGAGCCACTTCCGCGAGAACGCGGCGCGCGCCCTGCTCCTGCCGCGCCGCCGGCCGGGCCAGCGCACGCCGCTGTGGGCCCAGCGGCTGCGCGCCCAGCAGCTGATGGGCGTGGCGCTCCGGTTCCCGGCGTTCCCGATCACGCTCGAGACCTACCGCGAGGTGCTGCGCGACGTGTTCGACCTGCCGGCGCTGATCGACGTGCTGCGCCAGATCCGGTCGCGCCAGATCCGGATCGAGCCGGCGATCACCGAGGTCGCGTCGCCGTTCGCCCGGTCGCTGGTGTTCGACTACGTGGCCGCGTTCCTCTACGAGGGCGACGCGCCGCTGGCCGAGCGCAAGGCCCAGGCGCTGACGCTCGACCGCAACCTGCTGCGCGAGCTGATCGGCGGCGGCGAGCTGCGCGACTTGCTCGATCTCGAGGTGATGGCCGAGGTCGAGGCCGAGCTGCAGCAGCTGGCGGCCGAGCGCCAGGCGCGCAGCGCGGACGAGATCCACGATCTGCTGCGCCGGGTCGGCGACCTGTCGGTGGCCGAGATCGCCGCGCGAACCGACGAGGTGGCGCTGGCGGCGAGCGGCGCGGCGCCCGGGGCTGCGATCGATGTCGGGATCAACCCGCGCGACGCGGCGCGCACCGACGATGCCGCGCTGACCAGTGCGCTCCAGGGGCTGGTGGCGAGCCGGCGGATCGCGCCGGTGCGGATCGCCGGGGCGCCCCGCTTCGTCGCGGCCGAGGACGCGGCGCGCTACCGCGACGGCCTCGGGATCCAGCTGCCGCCCGGGCTGCCGGCCGCGCTGCTCGAGCCGGTGGCGCAGCCGCTCGAGTCGCTGGTGGCGCGCTGGGCCCGGACCCACGCCGCGTTCACCGCCGCCGAGCCGGCCGCGCGCTGGGGCCTGCCGCCGGCGCAGATCGAGCCGGTGCTCGTCCTGCTCGAGGCCCGCGGCCAGCTGGTGCGCGGCGAGCTGCGGCCGGGCGGCACGCACATCGACAGCTGCGATCCGGAGGTGCTGCGCCAGCTGCGCCGCCGCACGCTGGCCAAGCTGCGCGCCCAGGTCGCGCCGGTCGGCGCGGCGGCGTTCGCCGCGTTCCTGCCGCGCTGGCACGGTCTCGATCAGCCGCGCCGCGGGATCGGCGCGTTGCGCGACGCGGTCGCCCGGCTCGAGGGCGTCGCGCTGCCGTTCTCCGAGCTCGAGGCCCGGATCCTGCCGGCGCGGATCCTCGATTACCACCCGCGGATGCTCGACGAGCTCGGCGCCGCCGGCGAGCTGGTCTGGGTCGGCGCCGGCGCGCTCGGGGCCCGCGACGGCCGGGTGATCCTGCTGCGCCGCGACCGCGCGCTGGCGCTGGCGCCCGAGCCGCAGCCGGTCGCGCACGCCACGCCGGTGCACGACGCGATCCTCGCCCACCTCGCGCACGGCGGCGCGTCGTTCCTGGTCGCGATCGAGCAGGCGGTCGCCGCCGCGGTGGAGCGGCCACCCGGCGGGGCGCACGCGCCGATCGTCGCCGCGCTGTGGGACCTGGTGTGGGCCGGCGCGATCACCAACGACACGTTCGCGCCGCTGCGCTCGCTCGGTCAGCCGGCGGGCCGCCGGGTCAACGCCCACGCCGCGTTCGGCGGGCGGTGGTCGCTGGTGGCCTCGCTCGGGCCGGCCGCGACGCCGACGATGCGGGCCCACGCCCAGGCCACCGCGTTGCTCGAGCGCTGGGGGATCGCCGGGCGCGCCACGGCCCGGACGGATGATCTGCCCGGCGGGTTCGCCGCGATCGGCGACGTGCTGCGCGCGATGGAGGACGCCGGCACGGTGCGGCGCGGCTACTTCGTCGAGAGCCTGCCGGGCGCCCAGTTCGCCTGGCCGGGCGCGATCGACCGGCTGCGCGAGGCGCCGCGCGGCGAGGCCCAGCGGGTCGACGTCCTGCCCGCGGTCGATCCGGCTTGCGCCTGGGGCAGCGCCCTGCCCTGGCCGGCGCTGCGCGATCCGGCGGCGCGACCGGCTCGCCGGGTCGGCGCCACGGCGATCCTCGTGGACGGCCAGCTCGCGGTGTGGCTCGAGCCCAAGGCGCGGCGGATCGCGACCGGAGATCTGCCCGCCGAGTCGATCGAGCTCGCCCTGGCGGTCGGCTTGCCGCGCGTCGCGGCCCGGGCACGCCGGCGCGAGCTGCTGATCGAGGCGATCGACGGCGTCGCCGCGGCGGAATCGCCGTTCGCGCGCGTGCTGCTCGCCGGCACCGGCCGCGCCGACTACCGGGGGCTCGTCGTCCGCGCACCGGCAACCTCGGTGGCAACGCCGCCTCCACCGGTGGCGCCCGCTCGCACCGTGCCCCAGCCCATCTCCGGGGTGTCAACGACAAATGCGCGGCCTGCAACCACGTTGGCAGTGGAGGAATCGCCTGCCGACGCCGAACTCGAAGGCCTTGATTTCGAAGTTGATTCCGAGGACCCAGGCGAGGTCGAAGGAGTCAGCGCCGAGCCTGATATCGACTGAGAGCGTGGGCACGGTTCGCCGCGTCGCATGTCGCTCGCTCGGAGCGCCTCACAGTCGTGTCCGCTGAATGATGACGACCTGGGACGGCGGCAGCTCCGGCCCCACCTTCGCCGTGACCTTCTTGATCTTGTGCGACGTATCGGGGCCGGGGCGCGCCAGGTTTACCGCCGGCGACGACCCCGGCCCACCATCGACCGCGGGCGTCAGCTCGCGAGCAGTGGCGAACACGGGCATGGTGAGCTCGATAGCCTCGTTCGTCGGCGACGGCTCGACAGGCACCGCCGGCGGAACGATTGCCTCGTTCGCCGGCGTCGCCTCGACAGATGCCGGCGGCGCCAGCTCGATTGCCTGGTTTACCGGCAACGGCTCGACCGGTACCGGCGGGGGCAGTCCGACCGGTGTCGTCTCCAGCGCCGAGCTCGCCTCCGTCGCGATGTCGCCGCCGAGCATTGTCGCGAGCAAGCCGAGCACCACGATGTACGACAGCACCGCGCGCCACAGCCGTACGCCGAACGAAGCCTTGCGGCCCGCCAAGGTGGCGCGCCTGCGCTCGACCGTCGTCGGCCGCACACGCTTCACCGTCGTCTCCTGCGGGTCCTCCATGCGAGACAGCCCCAGGGCCGAGGTGGCGCGCCTCCGCTCCGCCGTCGTCATCCGCACGTGCTTGATTGTCGCGTCCTGCGGGTCCTCCATGCGAGACAGCCCCAGGGTCAAGGTGGCGCGCCTGCGCTCGACCGTCGTCGGCCGCACGCGCTTGATCGTCGCCTCCTGCGGGTCGTCCATTCGCGAGCGCCTCAGGATCGGGGTCGCAAGCCTGTCATCATCCGTCGTCGGCCGCACGCGCTTTACCGTCGACTCCTCCGGCTCTGCCGTCCGAGCGCCCCCCGGGGTCGAGGTCGCGAGCCCATGATCATCCGCCGTCGGCCGCACGTGCTCTACCGTCACCTCCTCCGGTTCTGCCAATCGAGAGGCCCCCAGGGTCACTGCGAACCGCTTGGGCGGCGTATCCGACGTCAACGGCGGCGGCAGCGGGAGCGGTCGCTGCTCGGCATCCGCTGTCGACGATGGCTGCCTGGGGGATCGCGCGCGCGGCCACAGGGGGTACGTGGCGTTCGAGGCGCCAGGGGCACGCACCACCGCGGCATCGCTCGCCAAGCTAAGCCCACCGGTGATTGGCATCGTGGGCAAATCCGACATGACCACCGGCCAGGGCCCCTCGACCTCAGCGCACACCTCGCCGAGCGCGTCCTGGAGCTCGACCATCGAGGCGTACCGGTCGCCGGGGAGCTTCGCCATGCAGCGCATCACGATCCGGTCGATGGCAGAAGGCAACTCGGGGACGTACAGGCTCGCCGGTGGCGCGTCCTCGCGGAGGTGCGCGACGATCAGATCACCGGGCGTGTCGCCGAGGAACGGCGGCCGCCCGGTGAGCATGTGGAACACCAGACAGCCAAACGCGTAGATATCCGAGCGGTGATCGATCTCGCCCGCGCCGCGACATTGCTCCGGTGACATGTACATCGGCGTGCCGATCATCGCGCCCGCCTGAGTCAGCACGCTTTTCCCCATGCCGACCTTGCAGATCCCGAAGTCGAGGATCTTGGTCCGCTCGCCACCCTGGGTCGCGGCGTCGCGAACCAGATATATATTCTCCGGCTTGAGATCGCGGTGGACGATATCGCGAGCATGCGCTGCTGCAAGCGAGCCTGCGATCTGGCGCGCGATCCGCAGCGCGTCGCCCAGCGCCAGCCTGCCGGATCGGCTGATCCGCTCCGACAGCGTCTCGCCCTCGAGCAGCTCCATCACGATGTACGCCGTACCGTCGACGTGATACCCGAAGTCGAAGATCTGGATGACCCCGGGGTCCGAGATCGCCGAGGTCGCGCGGGCCTCGTTGAAGAACCGCTCGGCGACCTCGAGGTTGCGGGACACATTCGGCTGCAGCGTCTTGATCGCGGCTCGGCGCCCGAGCAGCGTGTGCTCGGCGACGAACACGAGCCCCATTCCGCCAGTACCGATCTTTCCAAGAATACGGTACTGGCCAATGTGGCTCGGGATTGTCACCGCGCGAGTGTACCCAAGCTTCTCTCACTTGCCAATAACTTCATATGGTTGAGTTTCATATGGTTGAGTCGCCGCGGCACGGTGAGCGGAGCTGCCCGTGACATCCCCGCGCATAGCCTTTGCGTATCGCCCCACCGATCCCACACGCCTGTTGGCGCGGACGGACAACGTGTTGATCGCGGCGTCGGTGGCACCACGCATTCGCTCACTCGCAACCGCGACGCCATGATCCGACGGTCGCGCTGAACATCCTCGCGGCGGTGACCGCGCGCGGCCGAAGTTGCTGAGACCAGCGAGCGCAGAGCGTCGTACCGCGTCGGCGACTCCTGGTCCCGATCGACCACCTTCGAGCTGCGATCCGGTATGCGGCTCGGCGTCAGCGCGTGCCGGTTCGAGCCCGCGTTCTCGTTCCCGGTCGTCCAGCCCGGCAGAGCTCGAGATCGTGGTCTCGAATGGAGGTGCCGATTCCTACCCGCTGATCTCGCACGCGACGCCGCCTCGGCCGACTACCGGGGCCTCGTCGTCCGCGCGCCGGCAACCTCGGTGGCAACGCCGCCTCCGCCGGTGGCGACCGCTCGCGCCGTTCCCCGGGGTGTCAACGACAAATGTGCGGCCTGCAACCGCGTTGGCAGTGGAGGAATCGCACGCCGATGCCGAACTTGAAAGCCTTGATTTCAAAGTTGATTCCGAGGCAGCGCCGAGCCTGATGTCGATGGCAATTTCGGCTCAGACCCCTGAGCGAATTTGTCATACGCAAAACGATGCGGCGTGGCTCGCCGTTAGAATTATTCTTTCGATCAGGTGCCCGAGGGCGACAGCATCCACAGGATCGCCGCGTTGCTTGGCTCGCGTCTCACGGGACGGCGGCTGGAGCGAGTGACCACGCAGGGCCTGGTGCGCGACGTGGCCGGGCGGACGGTCACCAAGGTCACGGCGCACGGCAAGCACCTCGTGATCGAGCTCGATAACGGCGCCTACCTGCGCGCGCACCTGGGGATGAACGGGCGGTTCCGGGCCTACGATCGGGTGGCCGGCGAGGCGATGCTGGCGCGGATGTCGCCGGGCCGAGCGAGCCTCGCGCTGGTCACCAAGGAAGGCGTCTACGTCTGGATCGGCGCGCCGACGATCGAGGTCTCGAAGCTGCGGGATCCGCGCCGCGGCATGGCGGTGGGCACCTTGGGGCCCGACGTGCTGGCCGCCGAGTTCGATGTCCGGGCCGGCGCGGCGCGCGCCGCCGAGCACGGGACACGCACGATCGCCGAGGTCCTGCTCGACCAGCGCGTCGTGGCCGGGATCGGCAACATCTACAAGTCCGAGTCGCTGTTCGCGGCCGGGGTCGATCCCCGCACGCCGGTCGCGCAGCTCGATGCCCGCGCGCTCGAGGCGATCTACGCGGCGGCGCGGCGGCTGATGGCCGCGAGCGTCGAGTCCTCGCCGGGCTCGCTGGTCGGGACGTCGCGGCGCGACCACGGGGTGTACAGCCGGACCGGCCAGCCGTGCCTGACATGCGGAGCGGCGATCGCGTGTCATGCGCTTGGCGAGCCGCCGCGCTGGACCTGGTCATGCCCGATCTGCCAGCCGGCTGCCAGCCGGTGACCGACGTGTCGCGGAGATAGTGCGAGCCGCGTTGCACAAACGGATACCGCTGATGCCGTGGCAACTCGAGGAGCCACGCAGCCGGCGACAACTGCTTGTAACCTGGTCGATCGTGGCTGGTATCGAGGTTGCTGAGGCGGGCTCCCGAAAGGACTGCCATGGCCACGGCTCTTGCGTTCGCGACCCCCACGACTCCGCTGTCCAGCGAGGTATCGACGACGCTGACGGTGAGCGCGGGCGTGGCCTACGAGATCTTTTCAGACGCGGTGGAAATCCCGCGCTGGCTGCCGATCGTCCAGGCCGCGCGGACGATCGCCCGCTACCCCGACGGACGCCCACAGCGGGTCGCGTTCACGCGTAAGCTTGAACGCGGATCGCTCGGGTACACCCTGGAGTACCGCTACGACCCGGCGAGCCTCCTGGTCGCGTGGGCCACGCCGGAGGCATCGAACGTGGTGCTGACCGGTGAAGCGCGATTCGTTCCGCTGTCAGCGCGCGCGTGCCTGATGCGGTATCGCCTCGTCCTCGATCTACCGATCGTCGATGATCTGCTGAGCAGCGAGCTCGACCGGCATCCGGCGTCGCACGTCGTCGCAGAGTTTCGCGAGCATCTGCGCCGGTTCTGCTGATCTGCGCAGGTGGCGTACACAGCTGCGTGAGGTGCAGCTGGTTGCTGCGTCGTCGATTGGTCTCGTCGACGAATGTTGTGTACGATGACCATCGTGCCGAACGAGCGCCGCCCGGATCCGCGTTCGACGTCTCAGGCGCAGGCCCCGCTGGTCCCGGGCATGCCGCGCGCCCCGAGCGGGTCCGACGTCGAGCCGATGAACCTGGCGACCGGCAGCGTTCCACATACGCTGTATGAAACCGGCGACGCTGGATATCACCTGCGCGAGCTCGAGGACAAGCTGCAGCGCTGTCTCGCCACGCTGACCCTGCACTTCCAGCCGATCGTCCACGCCGGCAGCCGGGTGCGCTACGGCTACGAGGCGCTGCTGCGCTCGGCCGACAAGTCGCTGCCCCACCCCGGCGCGATCCTCGATGCCGCCGAGCGGCTCGAGCGCACCGCCACGCTCGGCCGCAACGTCCGGGCCCAGGCCGCCAAGGTGATCGCGAACGCGCCGGTCGAGCGCGGCCTGATGTTCGTCAACCTCCACCTGCTCGACCTGTTCGACAAGCAGCTGCTGTCGCCGTTCGCGCCGCTGTCCAAGGTCGCGTCGCGCGTGGTCCTCGAGATCACCGAGCGGACCTCGCTCGACGGCCAGATCGACCTGCGGTACCGCGTGGCCGAGCTCCGCGAGCTCGGGTTCCAGATCGCGATCGATGACCTCGGCGGCGGCCACGCCCGGATGGGCACGTTCACGCCGCTCGACACCGACTTCGTCAAGCTCGACATGTCGCTGGTCCGCGACGTCGACAAGCACCAGATGAAGCAGCGGCTGATCCGCTCGGTGACCCAGCTGTGCCGCGAGCAGGGCACGCAGGTGATCGGCGAGGGCGTCGAGACCGAGGCCGAGGCTCAGGTCCTGGTCGATCTCGGCTGCGATCTGCTGCAGGGCTACGTGATCGCCAAGCCCGGCCCGCCGTTCGTCGATCCGCTGTAGCGGTTCCCGCTGCTCGGGCCTACTCGAGATCGAACGCGTACAGGTTGCCGCGATTCGACATCACGAACAGCCGGCCGTCGGCCGTGACGGTCGGCGCCGACGAGGTGCCCTCGCCGGGGTCGAAGTACTCCAGGGTCTCGCCGGTCCGGCGCTCGGCGATGAACAGGCCGTCGCGGGCGAGCGCGCCCAGCAGCAGCTCGTTCCACACCACCGGCACGGCCGGCTCGCCGCCGTCCTTGGCGCCGACCCGCCACAGCACGTTGCCGCCGAGGTCGATCGCGTAGGTCCCCAGGTCGGCGACGCTGACGTACAGCGTCTTGCCATCGGTGGCGATGCCGCCGACGTTGCCGGTCGAGCTCGGCTGGGCGACGTCCCAGAACGGCACGCGCCAGCGGATCAGCCCCGTGGCCTTGTCGAGCGCGTAGACCCCGCCCGACGACGACGACGCGTAGACCTGCTCGCCGACCACCACGGGCGTGGCGTCGACGTCCATGAACCGATCGGCGTCGCTCTTGAGCGAGGTCGACCACGCCACCGAGCCGGTGTCCTTGCGCAGCGCGACCAGCGTGCCGTTGGCGAACCCGGTGAAGATCATGTCGTTGTCGACCACGACCCCGGCGTGGCCGCGCAGCGTGTACTCCTCGGGAGTATCGCCCTTGTACTGCCACTTGAACTTGCCGGTGACGGCGTCGACCGCGACGACCTGGTCGGCCTCGTTGGAGAACACGATCAGGTCGCCGGTGGCCACCGGCCGCTGCCCGATCGGCCCGCGGCTCGCGTAGCGCCATTTCTCGACGCCGGTCTGGGCGTCGACCGCGAGCAAGGTGCCGTCGGCGACGCCGATGTACAGCACGCCGCCGCCGATGATCGGCGCTGACGCCACGGCGCCGAACTTCTTGCGCCAGCGCACCGCGCCATTGGAGGCCCGCAGCGCGTAGAACCAGCCGCTGGCCGAGCCGATGTACACGGTGTCGGCGTAGACCGCCGCGGCCGCGAACTCCTGCGGCTCGACCTCGGTCAGCCGATCGGCGGTCTGGAACTTCCAGCGCAGCGACAGCCGATCCTCGCCCAGCGGCTCGGGCGGCCCGGCCCGCATCGCATCGGCGTGCTTCCACGCGGACGGGGTGCAGCCGGCCGCGGCGATCACCGCGAGCAGCGCGAAGAGCTTTGTGAAGTGCTTCAGCAAGTGCTTCATGAAATTCATGCCGCTCCGAGCGCCGCCAATCGTTTCTCGAGCAGATCGCCGAGCTCGCGGTCGTCCTTGTTCGCCGACTTGGCCTTCTCGAACAGCGCCTTGGCGTCGGCGCGCTTGCCGAGCAGCTGCTGGATCCGCCCCTGGTGGTACAGCGAGTAGGTGTGGCGCAGGCCGGCCTCGTCGGGCTGCATCGCGGCGAACGCGGCGAGCGCCTCCTCGAGGCCCTTCTGGCGCGCCGCCGGATCCTTGTCGGCCGCGGCCTTGGCTTCGAGCGCGAGCCCCAGGCCCTCGCGGCACAACACGCCGTCGATCCCCTTGTCGATCGCGCCCTTGCGGTACTCGGCGATCGCCTCGTCCAGCTTGCCGGCGTCGAACAGATGGCCGCCGCGGAACGCGGAGCCCGCGGCGTCGGTGTCCTGCTTGGTGATCGCGTCGACCACCGCCGCGCCGCGCTCCTTCACGCTGGCAAAGCTCGGCGCCTTCGGATCGGGCTTGTCGTCCTTGCCGTGGACCGGCTCCCGCGCGACCTCGAGGATCTGGCCGAGCTTCTCGGTGGACGCGACCTCCTTGCGCTCGCGGAACCAGCGGATCGTGAAGATCACCAGCAGCACGACGCTGATCGCGACGATCGCGATGATGATCTGCTTGAGGTGCGGTAGCAGTCGATCGACGAGCGATTCGCCTCCGATGTGCACCGGCTTGGGGGGCTCTACGGGCTTGGAGACGTCCTTCTCAGCCATGGCGGGTCGGGGGGATGTAGCACCGGGTTCGGTGGCGCGTCAATTCGCACCCTTGGACTGTGATACGGCACCCGCAGTTGCCCGGTCCGGTGCGGTCGGACCGATCCTGACCGATCCGGGCGCCCGGCAAGCCCTGCGCAGCGTCGCGCGGAGCCCCGGCGTGCGTCAGTTGTCCTTGGCGCCCTCGGCGATCCAGTCGTGGAGCAGCTGGAGCTGGTCGGCGGTGAAGAACGGCGGGCCGTTGAGCGGCATGCGGGAGCCGAACGGCGGCGAGTCGGACAGCTTCTGGTACATGATGCTGGCGCACGGCTCGCCGGCGATCACGACCTTCGCCCCCGAGTTGTTCCCGCCGGCCCGCAGCGACGTGAACGAGCTCAGATCGAGCCCGCTGAGCTGGGTCGCGGTCCCGGCGCCGCTGGACGACGGCAGGTGGCAGCCGCAGCCGCCGACCTGGCGGGCGATCAGCGGCCGGATGTCGAGCGAGAACGACACCCCGGTGCCGGGGTTGGTGTCGGCGTCCTCGCAGCCCCCGGCCAGGCGCGGCCCGACGTCGGGCTCGAGCGCGCACGCGGCGATGATCGCGATCCCGAGCCCGGCGAGCACGGTCACGGTGCGCGCGGTCATAGCGTGTCCTCCGCGAACTGGAGCTGGAGCAGCAGGGTCGTCGCGGTGACCGCGAACTGCGCGACGTTGCCCTGGGTGGCGGTGATCGTCCCGGTGATCGGTGGTGATCGCATGAACAGGTCGCCGTCCTTGTTGATGGTGCCCGCGTTCGGCGACAGATCGACGTTGATCACGATGCTGAGCGGGGTGTACGCGGTCTTGCCCGGCGCCGGGATGGTGGCCTGGAAGATCGGCCGCGCGGGGTCGTAGCTCCCGCCGGTCGACGTGCGCAGGAAGCTGACCTGGCTGGTGGGGAGCAACCCGAACGGGTTGAGCTGCATGCCGAGCCCGCCGGTGAGCCCGCCGCCGAACACGTAGATGTCGGCGATGTGACCGCGGCCGTAGACCTGGGTCGGGGACGCCTTGGTGGTGGCGCCGAGCTCGATCATCGTACCGGGCCGGACGATCGGGCCGTCGATGAAGCTCTTGATCGAGACCGGCTCCTGGACCAGGCCGATCTGGATCGCGTCGGCCAGCGCGCCGGTCGTGGTGATCTTCTCGCCGTGGTAGCGATCGGTGACGATCACCCGGTAGATCGTGTGGATCGGGTTGTACTCGGTGTCGCCCGGCAACGCATCGACCAGCGGCAGGTGGTCGTTCGGCTGGAACGACGTCAGCGCGTCGCCGGTGCCGAACACGTAGATCGGCGCGGGTGCGCGGCGGCTGGCGCCGAACGCCCAGAACCTCACCTGATTGCCGTCGGAGAACCCGGTGCCGCGCTCGATCACGCCCATCGACGTCATCAGCGCCTTGGTGTCGAGGCTGTCGTTGAGCGTGATCTGGGTGAGCAGGTCGGGGTTGTCGGCGACCGCGGGGATCTTGGCGTCGCTCGGCAGGATGTTCGCGCTCGCGCCGGGCTTGTCGTCGACCAGGGGATCGAGGCGGCACGCCGCGGTGACCACGAGGACAGCGCCGAGAACGCGCTGGATGATGCGCTGCATGATCGGCTCCTTCACAGGGCACCTGTGACCGCGAGGTGGATCGCGATCTCGTCGGAGAAGTCGCTGAAGTCGTAGAACTCGCCGCTGAGCTTGAGCCGGGTCGCGCCGCGGAGCTTGAAGCTCGCCCCGGCGGTGTAGCGCAGCACCGCGCTGTCGGAGCGCAGCTCGCTGGTCCGCTCCACGTTGCCCTGGCGGCGCAGGCCGTCCCAGCGCAGGATGAAGTCGAGCCGGTCGGTCGCCGGCAGCTCGAGCTCGGTATAGAACCCCTGCTTCAAGAAGTACGGGTCGTACTTGCCGTCCTTGCCGGGGCCGTACTTGAAGCGCTGCGCCGGATCGCTGCCGAGCGCCATCTCGGTCCGCCGCGCCAGGTACTCGGCGCGCAGGAACACGCGCGCGAACTGCAGCATCAGGTGACCGCCGGCGATCTGGTAGTGCAGCTTGTTCTCGGGGTCGTAGGTCCCGAACATCCCCGAGCCGCCGGCGGTGATCGTGGCCTTGCCGGTCACCACGTTGAGCGCGGCGTTGGCGCCCAGCGACGGCCGCGAGTTGTTGTCGACGTAGTAGGCCTCGCCCGAGCGCGACAGCTTGTACGCGAAGTCGGTGGCGTCGGCGGCGGCGCGCGGGCCGCCGACCGCGTAGGCCGCGTAGTCGAGCCGGACGTCGTCGGTGAAGTAGTGCGCGCCGCTGAGCTCGACGCCGTTGTCGACCCACGGCGACGGCAGGATGCCCATGTTCCACTCGGAGAACCGCAGCATCCGGCCCATGTCGTAGGGCAGCGGCTTGTCGGCGGTCCGGTGGTTGGCCGGATCGTGGCGGATCGGGAACGAGCCGAACTGCGGCGTGAACCGGCCGACCCGGAAGCTGAGCTCGTCGGCGACGCGCAGATCGAAGAACGCCATGCCGGCCTCGATCCCGTGGCACGCCACGCACAGCTTGATGCTCGCCGTGACGTTGTCGCCGAAGTCCTGGGTGACCTTGAGCGAGACCTCGACGGTGGCGGCGTCGAGCGCGATCTTGCGGCCGATCGAGTCGGTCGGCACCGCCATGTAGTCGAGCTGGATCGAGCCGGCGAAGTTGCGCTCGAGCTTGTCGGCGCGCGCGGGGCGGCCGGCCCCGATCGCGGCGATCGCCACCGCCGCGGTGCACATCACGACGAGACGCCCGACGGAGCTCATGAATGACCTTGCTTGCACTCGGTGCAGGCCTCCTCGACGAACCGGAGGCAGCGGAAGATGATGTCGGCGTCGCGCACCGAGATCCCACTCGATGGCTTGAGCCGCATCTGCTCGACGTACATCTGCCAGCGCCCCATGCCGATGCCGCGCGATACCACGACCCGATCGATCGGATGGCACCGCGCACACTTCGTGTTGGCCAGGGCGCAGGCCTGCGTGACCTCGGGCGGCGGGTTGGGCGCGCCCGTCAACAGGCCGCGCGGGGTATCGGCGCACGATGCGCCGACGAGGGCGGTGATCAGCGTCGCCAGCGAGGCGGCGCGGCGGTTACTGCGGGTCATAGTTCACGTTGGGCGGAACCTGATCAAGACCGAGACCTGCGCCGTGCCGACGTCGGGCGCTTCCTGCGTGTGGAGCTGACCGATCACGCCGGCCGCGCAACCGGACAGCGAGCCGAAGCTCGCGCCGCCCGCGCTGACGTGGGTCGCCAGGCTGTTCTCGTCGATCTCGAAGCTGAGCTGGAGCTCGATCGCCGGCGTCGCCTTGCCCGCGCGGGCCGCGGCCCGGTAGCACGAGCGCAGCTGGGACATGGTGCGCTCGAGGCCGCGCTTGACGACGCCGGTGGACAGCGAGCCCTTGACGTCGAGGCTCACGACCTCGGGCACGGCGTCGAGCGAGCCGGGACCTGCCGGCGGCGCCGGTACGGGAGGGGCCGGCGCGGGTGCGGGCGCTGGCTCGGCGGCGCTGCCCGGATCGCGCTCGCCGGGATCGGCGCTGCCGGCCGGCGCCGCGGCGGGCGCCTCGCCCTCGGGAGCCGGCGACGCGGCGGCGGCCGGATGCGCGATGCCGCCGGCGGGAGGCGTCGCCAGCGCGACGCGCTTGCCCGGGCGCGGCGGGTCGCGCCGGACGATCGGAGGCCTGGGGCGCACGAGCGGCTTCTTGCCGGCGGCGACCGGGTGGTCGATCCTGGGCGTCGCGGCGGGCGCGCGCGGCGGCGCCGCCGTGGGCAGAGGGGACGCCGGTGCGGAGTCGGCGGCCGCCGGCGGTTCGGCCGCGGCTGCGCTCGGCTCGGGGGCCGCGGCGGCAGGCTCCGGCGGCGGTGGGGTCGGTTGCGCCGGCGCCGCGGCCACGCCGTCGTGGCGCGGAGCGCTCGGGGCGCTCGGGGCATTCGCGGCGCTCGCGGTGCCCGGCGCCGCGGCGACGGCCCCCGT
>Ga0307515_10012104_pt1 | contig 16268 bp, 5 predicted proteins | sample 17_EM_MG_FD_194513 | JGI IMG/M metagenome (GOLD analysis project Ga0307515, IMG submission 194513) | Populus trichocarpa ectomycorrhiza microbial communities from riparian zone in the Pacific Northwest, United States - 17_EM | ecosystem: Host-associated > Plants > Roots > Unclassified | place...
ATGTCTTAGCGAAGACTTGAACAAATGCTTGCAAGATGAAACGAACAAATGCTGTATTACGAAGATATTAAGCTAAGGAGCAAGAGAAGGTGGTGAGGCCACGTCTATATACACATGCCAAGTCTTAAGCGAACCCCTGACTAGGTGACGCGCTCCAGCGCCGTCACAATTCCTGTGCAGGACTGGATCAATTCGCACTCACATAAATCTAATTTCGTAAGTACCTCGATTTCGGATAATTTTCATTAAATTCGTATATAAGAAGGGTTGGCCGAGTTTGATTAGGTATTAAAGGTCCTTTTAGTTTTGCATCATTCACTTAGTGTGGCGGCACACTATATCCCCTATTCCTCCCCATTTGTTAGCGACTCAGTCAATCGAGGCACGAGCACGGCAAAAGGGTCGCGCAAGCCTGTACGATTGGATTGTCTATAAACGAGGATTCAAAGCTAGAGAAAGGAAAGGAGAAGAATAGCAACGCCGTTGGAAGTTTTATGCTGCCTTGGAGTCACGTAATCTCACGTGACTCTAAGTCCACTATAATCCACGTCTACCATAATCCACCGTTTTCCACTAGCGCCGTAACATTACCCCCCCCTCCGAAAAAGCCTGCCCTTAGGCTTTGTATGTCCGTATTATATCTATAGGGTATTCTTATCTTTATACTCAATAGGTAGCTTATCGTCTTCGCTATACTAGCACTCTATTTACTTATTAAGGTACTTTAGGGGTCTGGGTTTATTAGGGTAACGGCTATAAAACTTCTAAAGCTTATAGGGACTACCTATAAAGTTCTATATAGGGTACTAAGTGGGGTCTAGGTTATATCCTTTCTAACTAACACGGTATTTTAATATTCCCCTTATAAGCTTATAGGCCAGTATTTCTTTAATTTCCTATTTATTATCGCTATTAACTTAAATTAGTAGGGGAGGTTTATTCTTTTGTCTGGGTAAGGGGTTATTTATAGCTTTCTATAGCTTATCTAGTAAGAAAATAGGGTGAACCTTAATTAAATCTGGGAGCTTTACTTTATATAAGTTACCTATTTTCTTAAGGACTTTATATAGTCTCGCTATTTAATAGTCTAGCTTACAGCTAGGCCGTTTTATTTTTTAGTTCCTTATTATAACCTCAACTATATCGCCTATAGTAAAGTTAGGCTTGCGCCTATACCTATTTGCCTATTATTCTATTAATTTTTAGGCCTTTTTTAGATTTATATAGGCTACTATCTAGGCCTCTCCTAAGCGCTTAGCGTACTGCTAGGCTTCCTTATAAGATAGCTTTTTATATATAGTCCGTGGTCCTTCTAGTTTTTCTTAGTTAAAGCTTATATAGGGTAAGTAACCTATTTCTAGTTAAATAGGGGCAAACCTAGTAGACTCGTGGGGTAGGGTTACTTAGGTGTAGTCTATTAGGGGAAGCAGTTTAGCCTAGTTATCTTAAAAATAGTTAATAAAAGGCCGAAGTCTCTAGTCTAAGTATTAATTTATAATCTTTATCTAACTATTTATCTAGGGGTGGTATACTATAGAAAGCTTTAGCCTAATACCTAAGATTTAAGTAAACTCGTTCTAGAAAGCTAATATAAATTATAGTTTATAATTAGATATAATAGTATCTAGTAGTCCGTAAATTTGGTAGACGTAATAGATATATAGTTAGGCCGCCTCTTTAGCGTTAATATTCTTATAATAGGGAATTAAAAATAGGCGCTTGCTAAAGCGGTTAACTAGAATTATAACTATATCATATCTGTTACAGTCTAAAGGCAGTTTATAGAAATCTATAAAGATATACTGCTAGGGGCGTTCTAGTATTAGGAGAGGTTTTAATAGTCCTAGGGTTTTATCTTATAGGATTATAGACCTATAGCAGCTATTATAGTTCCGTATATACCGGTTAATATTTATAACTATTTTAGACTAGTGGTAATAGTTACCAATAATCTTATAGGTCTTATTTTTTTTAGGGTAGGCCGTAGAAACCTAAGTATATACTTTAGCGATAAGCCAAGTCCATAGGTCCTTTTCCTCTACTACTACTAGCCGTTTCTAGTGCTTAAGTAGTCCTTTTTCGAGGGACTATAGGCTAGTAGCGTCCTTTATCTTTTCGCGGCACTCCTATAAAGAAGGGGCTGTACAGTTAGCCTATAGTAGTTTATTAATAAGGTTAAGTTCTAAGGAGTTAATAGGGTATATCTTAGCGCCTAAAAAGTCTATATTTAATTCTGCTTATATCTAGGGGCTAAGGTGCTCTAGTTATAGTAATATCTAGGTCTATAATAAGATCTTTACGGCCATCCAGTTATCTAGGTCCTATTTACGCCTTATAAAGGCGTTTGCGCGGTTTGTGGCGTCTGGCCTATATATAATTAGGAAATTAAACTAGGAAAAAACGTTCACCTAGCGCGCTTACCGGGCCGTAAGGGCTTTAGTTATTATAAAGTATTTTAAGGCTTTATAATCCGAAACTACCTAAATAGGCTTAGGGGTCCCCTCTAGCTATACGCGCTAGTGCTAAAAGCTAAAGATAATAGCTAGCATTTCTTTGTTGTAGATAGGGTAGTTTAGCTTAGCATTTATTATAGTCTTTAAATAGTATATAATAGGGTGCTATTCTCCGCCCAGTTACTTATAGGAAAAGATATTAGCTATAACGCTATCTAAGGCGTTAGTTTCTAGCCTTAAGGGCTATTTTAGGTAAAAGTAGGCGAGTAGTAGGGCTGAGACTAGCTGTTTCTTAAGCTTGTTAAAGGCCTGCTTATATACGGCGTTAAAGTAAAAGGGCTAGTCCTTTTAGGTAAGGCGGTTAAGGGGCCTAGCAATCTTGCCGTAGTCCTTAATAAAGCGTTAGTAGAAGTTATAGAACCCTAGGAGTAATTATACCCCCTTTACGGTCTATAGGGATGCTTACTAGGTAATTACTATTACGGCTTATATAAATGCCTCTAAACCGAAGCTTGTAGAATGCTGTATTACGAAGATACTAAGCTAAAAAGAAGAAAAAGGGGTCGCTAGGACCGATGTAAACAAATATATAAGGTAAGCCGCTAAGGCGCTAGCTTTGGGCGAGCTAATCGTAGGTTAGTAGAATATGGTAGGTAACGTGCGATAGCGCTATTACATTACCCCCCTCTTTAAAGAAAGCCTGCCTTTAGGCTTGGTTAGAAATAGGATAGCAGTAGGCTTATAAAACGTGGGATTACAAGATATAAGATAAGGAGGAAAAAAGAAGATATAAGTGCGTCCAAACTAAGTATAAAAGGCGACCGTGGGTTAAGTAGAAGCACTAGGCTAGAAAGAGTAGCCGCTAAAAGTCTTAGTAAGAATCTAACTAATTAAATAACTTTAACTAGTGGTCGAAGTTCCTAGACATCTGAAGTTTTATAGTACTTAGCAGAAAACGGTAAAATATAGTAGAATTTGGCAGATAGCTGTATTAGGGCTTTAGGGCGTTCTTATCCCTATACTCCTTTAGTAACTTATCGTCTTTATTATACTAGTATTCTATCTACTCGTCTAGGTACTTTAGGGGTTTAAATGCGTTAGGGTATTAGTTATAAAACTCTTTAAGCTTCTAGGGGTAGCCTATAAAGTTCTATATAGGGTACCATATTAAGTCTAGGTTGTAGCCCTTCTATTAGATATAGTATTTTAATATTCCCCGTACTATCTTATAGGCTAGTATTTTATTAACTTCCTATTTATTATTACCGTTTACTTAAATTAGTAGGGGAGGCTCGTTCTTTTATCTAGGTAATAGGTTATTTATAGCTTTTCGTAACTTATCTAGTAAAAAGATAGAGTGCACCTTAATTAAATCCGGGAGCTTTACCTTATACGAGTTACCTATTTTCTTAAGGTCTTTATACGGTCCTACCATCTAATAGTCTAGCTTTTAGCTGGGTTATTTAGTCTTTGAATTTCTTATTATAACCTAGACCATATTACTGGGGGTAGGGTTAGGCTCTTAACGGTGTTTATTTACTTAATGTTTTATTAATGTTTAGGCTTTTTTTAGGTTCTTATAGGCTACTATTTAGGCTTCCTCTAAGCGTTTAGCGTACTATTAGGCCTTACTATAAGATAGCTTTTTTTTATATAGTCTGGGGTTCTTCTAGCCTTTTCCAGTTAAAGCTTATATAGGGTAAGTATCCCATTTCCAGCTAAATTAGGGCAAACCTAATAGAGTTATAGGGTAGGGTTACTTAGGTATAGTCTATTAAGGGCAGTAGTTTAGACTAGTTGTCCTAGAAGTAGTTAATAAAGGGCCTAAGCCTCTAGTCTAGGTACTAATTTATAATCTCTATCTAACTATCTGTCTAGGGGTAGTAAGCTATAAAAAGCTTTAGCTTAATGCCTAGGATTTAGGTAAACTTGTTCTAGAAGGCCGATATAAACTATAGCCTATAATCCAATATAATAGTATCTAGTAGTCTATAAATTTAGTAGACGTAGTAGATATATAGCCAGGCTACTTCTTTAGCATCAATATTCTTATAATAGGGAATTAAGAATGGGCGTTTACTAAAGCGGTCGACTATAACTATAACTATATCGTATCCATTACGGTCTATAGGTAGTTTATAAAAGTTTATAAAGATATACTGCTAAGGGCGCTCTAGTATTAGGAGTGGCTTTAGTAGTTCTGGGGTTTTGTCCTATAGGGTTATAGCTCTTTAGTAGTCTTTATAGTTCCATATATACCAATTAATATTTATAACTATTCTTGGCTAGTAGTAGCGATAGTTAATAATTTTACGGGTCTTATTCTTGCTAGAGTATATCGTAGAAACTTAGCAATAAGCTTTACGGATTAGTTTAGTCTATAGATTATTAACGTTAGGGACTACTAGCCGCTCCTAGTATAGGAGCAACCCTTCCTCTATTTTAAAATTAGGGTCTCCTTTTATAGCTTAATCGTAAAGGGCCTTTAGGGCGTTAGCCGTGCGGTTTATAGTTAGGAGGTAATTAATTAGCCCTATTAGTTTGTCTAAGGACTTCTCTATTAATGCTAGCTTATTTTACTAGGAGTCTAGCTCCTTAAGGATCCGCGGGTTAAGCTATTTAGGGTAGAGGAGGGCGCGCGTCTAATATTAGGTCTTTAGCTCTTCCTAAGGTCCCATATCTTATTCCCTTTAGGTTAAGGTATTAGCCTTAGAGTTTTACTTACTAAAACGATATATAATTATAAAAAAGAATTAGAAGAGTATCTTAGCCTACTAGGCTTATTATCTAGTAAGCTACTTTATAGTTATAAAGTACTCTAGGGCTTTATAATCTGTATATATTTTAATCTAGGAGTTTATACCTTTAAGCTCTATACACTATTAGGAGAGTAATTAAATAATAGCTAGTATTTCTTTATTGTGTACTTTATAGTTATACTTAGCCGGGTCTATTGTTTTTAAAAAGAAGGTAATAGGGTACTATTTACTGTCCGGGTGTAACTGCAATAGGATTCCCACTATAACCCTATTAGAAGCGTCCGTTTCTAGCATTAATTTAAAGTTTAAGTTATAGTAACGAAGAATTAGGGACAAGATAAGCCGATCTTTTATTTCTTTAAAGGCTTTTATATAGTTATTATTAAAGACAAAAGGCGTATCCTTTCTAGTTAGTTATATAAGGGGTTTTATTATAACTCCGTAGTTATAAATAAACCAGTAGTAGAAATTATAAAAGCTAAGGAAGGACTAAATCCCTTTTACTATATAAGGGGGCTTTTAGTTACAGATTACCTCCACCTTTTTAGGGTTAACCTTAATTCCTTTTATAGTCACGATAAACCTGAGGTACTTTATATATTTTACCCTAAACTCGCATTTCTTAATATTAACTTATAAGCCTATATTCCGTAGTCTCTCCAGGACCTTCTTAACATAAACTTAATACTTAAGTTTGTTGTCTAAGTATATAAGAATATTATCTAGGTATACCGTGTAGAATTTGTTAAGGTAATGTAACGGAATCCCCTAGAAGGTACATATTAGATAAGACAGTAGGAGGTTTTATCTATATTCCATCTACGTCCCAGAAGACACAGTTAGACAGATAAGGGGCAAAGGGTTTTGCTAGCGTCTTAGAAGGATTATATAGGGAGCTGGTTCTCCTCTAGAGAAGAACTAGTAATTAGTCTCTAAATGGAAGAGGTTAGAAAGTATCTGCCCTTCAATACATACAACTCGTTCTACCTTTAACTCGCCTTCTACTTCCTGGTAACTCTCATTCTACACTGCTGATTAGATAATCATATGTTCCAGTTAGGCTGGCCTCTTACAGGTAATTAAAGAGAACGTTATTTATATACCTTTGGTACATAGCCAGTCCGTTTATTAGTTTAAAAAAAAGAACTTTATATTTATAGGAACCGTAATAAGTACAGAATATTGTTAAATCTTTAGATGTAAGGTCTATTCTAATTTAATAGAAAGCTTAACGGATATTAAGTTTAGTAAAGATCTTTACCCAGCTTAGACGTGCAAGGGTCTTATTAATTAAAGGAATAGAATACCGATCCTTTTAAGTAATAGCGTTAAGCTTTTAATAGTCAATACAAAAATTAAGGCCTTTATTAGGCCTTTTTATAAATAGAATAGAGGAAGTAAAAGGGGCTTAGCTTGGCTTAATAAACCCTTTATCTAGGTTATTAATTAAATACTACTTTATTACTTTTAGCTTGTCTATTAATTATTAGTAAAGGGGGCTATACTTTAGCGAGTTATTAGCTTCTAATTAAATCTTATAATTATATATCTAGTAAGGAGGTAATTTATCTAAAGCTGCCTTTAAGAATATATCCTTATAATTTATATAGATAGTAAAAAGGAGGCATTTAACTAGTTTCTTATTAGTTTCCTTAGCTAGCTTTTCCTCCCTATTATTAATAATTCAGTTAATCTTATATAGGCTTGTTATAAAGACCTTATTATCCTTCTAGTACATATTAAAGTAGAATGCTATAGCGCTAATTGCGGTAATATCTATTATAGGGGGTTTATATAATAATAGGGGCGTATATAACTTTAGGGACTTCTAGGGGATTAGCGTTATTATTACTTGTTGGTATGCTTTAACAACGTGCAGAATACATATATTACAATGATATGTACTATACAGTATTGTTAATAGATATTGTCTTCCAATACGAAGAAGGGTAAGGAACTTAAGGTTCCTTACCACGCTAGTACCGCGGTGATACGTAACGGCAACTTACCTTACGTAACGGCAACTTACCACACGTGGCGGCAATTTACCTCCTATTGCAATGCAATATATTTTAGCTATACTAGGAGTACTTTAAAAAATATAAAGGACTAGTATCCTATAACTATGCAGTTTAAAAATCCATATATATACTTCTCTTTCTTTTCTTCCTTCCTTCCTTACCCTATGCCTTTATATTAGTGCTATTATCAGTAGCACGTTCTACCCATTTTACTATCTTTAACTTAATTCGGTTTGTATTAATAAGTCGCTTAAAAGCTAATAACGGTTTACTTTTAGTTATAGCGTCTATAGGGTTACTATCTCCATTAATCTACTTAACTTTAGCTATTTTGTGTTTTATATATAACTAATATAGGCACATAATATTAATTATAAGTCTCTTCTCCTATATAGTTCCTAGTTTAATAAGGCATTTATAAATTAACTTTAAATCGGTATAAAGGATAAGCGGTAGGCTGATATTAAGTTGCAATTCAACTATAGCCTTAATTGTAGCGCCAATATTAAAACAATAGGCCATAGTATATAATTCGGAGGCTAGTACACTTTTAGTAATTCTCTTATACTTAACTAAGGACTAGTAAATAATGTTCGCCTTATTTAATAAGTCTACTAGTACTAGGATATATCCAATCTATAATAAGAGATCCTTATTATTTGTAAATAAGGAATTAGTAAATATAAGTAGTTATAATGTCTCTATATCGAGTTTAATAAAGTTTAAACCTCTTATTAGGTTCTCAATTTGCTACTAAATCCTCTTATTAAGTAGTTTTACGTCTTTCTTATTAGGGTTAATTACCTAGGCAGCGTAGGATAAATTAAAAGAAGCTTTAGGCTGGTATACGGACGCAATATAAGCTCCTCTTACTTATTAGGCGATATATTAGCCCTTAAGTATAAGTACTATACAAATAGTGCCTCTAGAACTAGTTATTATAATAACTTTCTTAATATTAATAAGGGTTAAGTTCTGGTATTAGCGCTCCTACATAAGCGTAATTATATAATCCTATTATTAGATAATGCCTCCATTAAACTTAATTAGGTGTTCCGGCGTAAGTTATTTGTATTCCTTAATTAGGAACTTAGCTTTTTTAATCTTCTCCTATTCTAAAGCTGTAAAAACTAAGTTAGCTAGTAGGAGGGTATTATTAGTCTATAAACTAACTATTCCGAAATTTATAGGGTTGTTAAGGTGGAGTAAGTAGGGGTTATAAGTAGATTGGCTTATGTTTAGTTCTTTAATATAGTAGTTATAGTAAGTCTTAAACCAATAATTGTCTACCTTAGGAATGCCGTATAAAGGTCTAATAACCTTTAGAATTGTGTCTTGTAAAACTCTAAGTGCCGTACTAAGTTTAAGAGGTACCCTAATATAGAAGTCTTAATTTAGTCTTATAGCTAATTATATAGGCCTATAAAATATCTCGTAAGTAGAGATGTATACCATTATTTTAAGTTACGGCCGTAATACAGAGAATAAGGCGTTGGCTGACTTATTAAATTATAGGTGATTGGGTTAATACGAGGTCTTTTTCTAAGTCATTATATGCCTATATAACTAGTCTTAACTTCTTAAAGGCTTTATTAGAACTAGGGTTCTTAATCTTATTAATAAATCTAGAGTTAAATACTCTGTTACTTTATGGTATATCTTTAGGGTTAACTAGTTTAAAAACTCCTTTCTTAAATAATCCCTTAATTTTCTTCTGGTATAATACTATAAACTAATTAGACTTTATAAGTTAATTATTATCCTTATCTTATAGATATATTAAAATGTTTATAGTATTAGCTTTAATAGGGTACTTACGTGGTCTACCTCTTCCACGCTTAACGGGTTAAGGTCTAGGCTTAGTTTAAGGTAGGGGTTTATGCTTAGTTTAAGGTAGTTCGCTTTTATTGTCTTTTAGTTACATATCCTCTGTAATCTTAGGGTCTACTAAATATAGTTTTACAACCGTACTGCGGAAGTTAGTGGGTCCGTAGGGAAGTTATATAGTATAGGTCTTATTTTTAATGCTAAGTAGGTTATACGGACCAGACCAGTAGCTAGGTTGGCCTGTAGGTCCTTCTCTCCATACCAATACGAGTAAGTTAAGTGGTAGGTCATGGATTGCAGTTATTTTAGATCTGTTACGCATATTAAGGGCATCTACCACTTAGCGCTTAGCTTTAAGCTTCTTAACTTCTTCTATAGCCTTTTTAAGAGCTACTGCTTGTTATATAACTATAGGGTTAGGTATATCGGATTTCACCATACGTAGATAAGCTCTAAATACTAGTAAAGTGGGTATAAAACCGTTAGGGCCTACGGAATCGTTAATTGCTTTAAAAGCTATTTATAGGGCTATATCCTTACTAATATCTAGTAGTTTTATAGTAATAATATAGTATATGCGACGAAGGGGGCTATAGTAGCGTTCTACTATTCTAACTAAATTATAGGCTTTGATAGGTACACTTCTTATAACTATTCTAAATATTATAGCGTATTGTTTAAATTCCTTACTTATAAAATTCTTGCCTATATTATATGTAATAATATTAAGAGGTCTTAGGTATATATTAATCCAGCACATTTATAATATATCCCATATATACTTAGCGCTAATATTTTACAGCCATCTACTAGCTTAAAATTGTGCTTCTTTATTAACGATATATAAAAGGGGTACGCCATTAATATACATAATATTAACCACGATTAAATAGTTAAAATTAATATTATTATATAAGGTAAATCTAAATCTACTAGGCAACTTTCCATGTTTTTAATAATGGTAGTAGTAGTATATAAGATAATCTAAGGTCTTGCTATTAATATTATGCCCTAAGAGTTTAAGTATTTATATAAGACGCTTAGCTAAAGGGTGGCTAAAATAGCAATATAGTTACTTTAATTCTATATCGGTGAGGTAGCAGGGGTTTTATTTAAATGACTTAGTTAAATAAGTACATAGGGATGTATTTTAAAGTAGGAAAGGGTAACTAAAGCGACGTATAACGGGTACTTCGCTTTAAGGGGTAATTAGCATATTTTTTAGGTTATTATAGTACACTTATAGGTAATCCATGTCTGCCAAGTAAAGTAAAAATAGGGTGTCGACCTTAATAATATAAAACTTAATTATGCTAATTAGGGTAATTACTTTAGCTAATTTAATTAATAAGGTTAATCTAATACTAAACTATACGTTAACCATGCCTTATGTGGTAGTATTAAGCTATATATTAGTATCAAGTCTCTAGAATGCCAAGAATTGGCCATATCCTGCTGTAGATTATTTAGATGCTCTTATATTAATCATTATACCTATAAACTTATCTATAGTATAGCGGGACGTAGATATAGTTATATTGTAGGTAAAGGGGTCCTAGTTAGTTATAAGAGGTACTATATTATCTATAGTTGTAACTAAATAGCTAAAGGCTTTATTAACTAGGGTGGCGGCTATAGAAATCGCTTTCTACTGTTCCACTTAGCTAAGGGAGGTATAGTAGTAATTAATATTCAGTTGTGAGTTCTTATTAGTTGCCTTATAACTTATATTAATAGTTAGTGCTTAAAAAGCTTCCTTAAGCTCTTCTTCTAAGTCGGTATCGTTATCCTTATAATCTATAATATATTAGTTAAGTCGTTTCTTAAATCAGTTATTAAATTTGCCAAACCTGTCTCTATTAGCAGTTCTAAACTTAGCTTTAGACTCTTCTTACTTCTCCTTAATATATCTCTATAAGCGACATCCTTCCCTATTATATACAAAGCAACGTGGTTTCTTTTAGTTGCGGTTATATAAAGGGTTATTACGGTTGCTACGGTTATAGTTATTATCTCTTTTATAAAACCATCGGTCTGTAAAAAAGGCTTATATCTTCTCCATATACTCTTTCTTATATACTATAATAGACAATTAAAGTTTGTTAATAAGGGCTTTAAGGTTATCCAGTAGGTTAGAGACTACATATCTGTATACTAGTATTCCCTAGTAAGAAGTAACGATTTTATTATAAAGGAAGTCTATGGTTTATAAGGTAGGTCTAAGGCTATGCTATAGTTAACGAAGTCTATAGATTAACAATTAGAGATATTTACTTATTGACTTGTCTATGTTTCCTACTATTACTATTATAAGTATAATGGTGTTCCACTTATCTAGGTTCTTGCGTTAAAATCCTAGTCCTTTAAAGAAATTCTAAAGGTGCTTGCAAGCTTTAGCAAATAGTAGGCGGGACAGTTAGTTTATATAGAAGTGGTCCAAAGCTAGTCCTTTTAGCATAGTAGGGAATGCCTTAAGGTAGGCTTCTTAGGGTACGTCTGCTTAATTGCAGATGTTATAGAATATTATTAATTTATAGTTAAGGCTTTTGTTTATGCCACCGTATTTCTACTCCTCTGTATATATCTTAGCTGCATTCGCAATTTCCTTGCTATAGCCAGTTATAGTAATAGGGTGGTTCTCTTTATCTATAGATTATACGTAGAGTTACTATATTATTATTACGGGTTAAGGCGTAGTAGATAGTGTAAAAGTAGACGTAGTTATAAATTAAGGTATAATAAATAGTATAAAGGTAGAGGTAGTCAGTGTACCGGTTAATTAGGTTGCAGTAGCTTTAGCTTATTATTACTCCTTTAAGGTACCCTCTATTATATATACCTTAATTAATCTTAATAATGTTAGTCCATACTTATTATTAGCCAATTTAATTATCTCTCTACTCTATTTAGTTTAGTCTTTTTTTTATACTATATTATATAAAGACTAAAGGAGTGTTTTATTTTATTTATAGTTAATATTAACCTATACTTCTTTAATATTTAGGTAGTTATATAGTTGCTAAAGCCAGTATAAGGGGATTTACGTAAAGATATTAACCATAAAGTCCTTAAAATCTCCCTAGAACGATTCCTAGAGTATTAAGTTAAGCTAATTATGTATCTCTGTATATAGGTACATCTTACATTATAGGTAGTTAGTTAGTTCATCTTTAAAGGCTTCTATTAGGTTAATTCTATTTTCCTATTTAGCTACTTCTTCCTCTTAGTCTTTCTCTATTCCTAATATCTTATTTATTATATATTATTTAGGTAAGTAAGGGTAAAGGTAAAGGTGTTTAAAAGGTAAAGATAGGGGAACGGTTAAGGAGGCAGTTAAGGAGGCGGTTAAGGAGATAGTTAAGGGAATAGTTTAAGTTAATTAAATAGGGTAAAGTGCTCTACGCAGTAGTCTTCTAAAATAGATAGAACGAGATGTCTAAAAGTCGTTATGGATACCAGATAAGTACTTTTATATAGTTTCTCTTCTTCTCTTTAACTAAAATAGGCTAATATAAAAGGTGGATAAGTACAACTATCTTCTAATCTGCTGTAAGGTGGATAGTATAACTGTCTTTTAAGCTATCTGCGTGTTTTCTAATCTATACGCGCTTACTAATCAGTATTAGTATGCTTTAACAACGTGTAGAATATATATATTACAATAATATATACTATACGGTGTTATTAATAGATGTTGTCTTCTAATACAAAGAAGGGTAAGGAACTTAAGGTTCCTTACCACGCTAGTGCCGCGGTAATATGTAACGGCAACTTGCCTTATATAACGGCAACTTGCCACACATGGCGGCAATTTACCTCCTATTACAATGCAATATATTCTAGCTACATTACTCCTTTTAGCTCTTATTGCATCTTTTAGAGGTTATCCCTTATATCCTATTAATATATTCTTTTCTATACTGGTTAGATCTACGCGATTTAGATATTATTTATATTACTATCTATTCCGCTTCCGTATATAAAGTCCTCTTTATATATAGCGCTTTAGAAGAGTATTTTTATTAGTATAGAGTTCTTTCTAGCTTTATAGCGGGCGTTTTTTTAAGTAAAGGCTAGGTTACGGGCCTAGACATTCTACTAGTAGGTAGGGTTAATCCTTACAGCTAGCATCTTGCGGTCGGTTTAGATTTCCCTAATAAAAGAGGATAATTTTAGTCTATCCTCCGGCTAGACAAACTGTCTTTATTATACGTTTAACTAAATATTAAAATAGGACATCTATTTTCGTTTAAGGATTATATTATAGGACCCTAGGTCTAGGACGTAAAAAGAAATACTATATTAGCGTCGTCTATTAAAAGCAATATATAATTTTAAGATATAGGTAACCGGCCGACTAGCTTAGCCATTATAGCCTTTTACCTAGATAGGCTTCTCTAGTTAGGTAGCTTTTACATTTAGAAACTTAGCAACATTATTTATATAGGTAGTATTTATAAAGGCGAAGCTATTTACTCTAGTGTTAATAAGGGCAGTTATATTAACTCTATATATATAATTACAGCACCTATCATACTAACCGCGTGCTTACGCGTTCGGTACGCCGAGTACGCGTTCACGCGTTTAGTGCACTAACCACCCACTTACGCGTCTAGTGCACTTCTAAAGCACTAACCAATTAGGGGGGAGGCGCATTAGTATATAGACTACGTAGTCTACTTTATATAATCGACAGTTACCATCCAAATAAGCATACAATACTACATGTATTTCATGCCCGTGGATACAACTTACTCGTGCTATTAAGTTAGTACAAACACTAATCAGTAAGCGCGCACAGATCAGCAATCACTCAACACCTCCCCTAAGCGATACTCAACAGTAACCACCCGTTTAGACTCCTAGTACAACCTACTAAAAGGTTAGAAGCCGGGGATTACGGAACTATTACTAACTCCGTATACTTATTTAAGTCTTAGTATAGTTTACTAGAAGTTTATAAACGCGAATATAGACCCTTACGGAACCCCCTATCCTTAACCCCCTTAAACCTTAAACCCCTCCGGACCTTTTATAGAAACCCCCGCCCTCCTATAAACTATTATAGACCTATTAATTGCCTTTACGGACTATTATAAGACCTCTTAAACTATTACGGACCTATTAATTAATTTTACGGACCGTTATAAGACCTCTCCCACCCGTTATAAGCTACTACTACCCGCTACGTACTATACTATATAGTATAGCAGACACAAGCAAGCAGATTAATAAAGGTTAAGAGAAATAAAGATAAGGAGTTAACCTTACATCTATAACTAACGTTAATAACTACATTAAATACAAAATCCTTAAATACGGATATTTTAAGCTTATAAATAATAACCTATAGAAGCAATATAAGAAAGACTTTACGGACTTTACGGAAGCTATTCTTAAAGCTTATAACCCTAATACTATCTATAACCTACGAACCCTTTTACGTCACTAGGGTGTATGGGTTAAAAGGGATAAATAAGTTACTGTTATACGGTCCTTATATAATACAATACAGAAGGAGGACCAAACGGAATAGACTAAAGAGTAGATCTTAGATTATATCAAAACCAGCAACTTCTTTGCCTCCTTTAAACTTAATAAGATCTCTAGCCTTATAGCTGACCTATTTAACCAAATTGTAACGGAACCTTGTAGTAAGTATTACGGTAGGTCCTGTTAATGGGCTAGGTGTGTAGGTGATGCGTAAAGTCAATAACGTAATAATAACTGGTAGAGTGGTTGCCTAACAGATTAACTCTAATTGTATTCTAAAAATCACTACAAGGAAAGAACTATCTAGGTAGGGACTAAGGGTCCTTAAATACACAACCGTACTCTTATAAAATCCTTCTTATACGTAATATACGTATGCTCTATCTACTCTATTACAGATTATATAGATTATACAGATTATATAGATTACATTATATGACTTAGTTACTATTCCTTATCACATGGTTCTACCGGCTCTATCCTAGACCGTGCCCTTATTAACTAACTAGCTTCTTTTAACTCTTCTCTAAGTAGTCATAACATTATACTTAAAGCGTCCGTAACACTATCTCCCTCCTTCTTATTTTCGTCCTTAAAGATTTTAAGCATCTCTAAGTCGTTTACTAGAGGTATAATATCCGTCTGATTAATTTAGTTAATATTGTTACTTATAATACCTAAAGCAATTTCTCTTTCGTCCACAGTTTGACGTGCCCGTACTATTGCTACTATACTATCACTAGGTAAAATAATGCCATCTCCGTGTTCTCGTTGTGCAAAAGAGGGGTTAGTTTATATTGCGCTAGTAAGTTCTTCGTCCCGGTAACCCTCTTCTTATTTAGAGTGTACTAAAGCAAATATTCATTTGTCCTATAACGTTCACTCTATATCTAACGCTAAGTATACATATCCTATAACTCTTAATAGTTATTAAGTTCCCTAAGTAATTTGTTATAGGGTTTTATATTTAATCTGCTACTATAAAGCTCAATAGTAAGCTCTCAAGTGCTCTTAATAAATTGCGTTAATTATAAGAGGTGGAACAAGAGGCTGCGGCTGCTTAATAACGTGCCCTTAAAACTCGTCTTTTAACCTTTACTTATCTTCTGCGTCTTAAACGGGTTTATAAGAAGGTTTATTCTAAGGAGTAGAAACTTATAGAATAAGGTCTGCAGGAACTTAGTAATAAAAGAATAGATTCTCTTCCAACAGCGAAGGAAATAACTTTAAGTAATTCGGCAATTGCTCTTCCTAGGTCCCCTTTAGGTAACTTATTCTTTAGTAATCCTTCTTTAATATTACCTAACCTATTCTCTTCCGATACTCCTATACCTTTCCTATAGCGTTCTTTAAATTCTCTAATAGTTCCTAGGTAGTCTTATTATAGCCTATCTACTTAACCTTATACTATATTTTATTATTAACGTCCTCGTAACTAATAATCTTTAAAACTTACTATTTGTCTTCCTCTTATCCTCTATACGTGTCTACTTCGTAAACTAGTAGCTTAACTTTCCTATATACTGGCTCTAGTATTATAATATACTATATAGGGTAGATCTTCATCTTAGCTGGTAGGTTTAACTTAAACGTAACCGGTAAAATCTTTTAACTAATTTTAAAAGGTCCTAGCCTAACGTAGTCTAACTTCTTACTTAGTTGTTAACTCTTAAAAATTTTGTATAGTAGCTATACTTTATCTCCCTCCTTAAGAT
>Ga0307515_10012105_pt1 | contig 16268 bp, 11 predicted proteins | sample 17_EM_MG_FD_194513 | JGI IMG/M metagenome (GOLD analysis project Ga0307515, IMG submission 194513) | Populus trichocarpa ectomycorrhiza microbial communities from riparian zone in the Pacific Northwest, United States - 17_EM | ecosystem: Host-associated > Plants > Roots > Unclassified | place...
ATCGTCATCGGCGGGTGTGCCCTACCGCGACCGCTCCCGCACTTCATGAGTCGTGCCCGGGAGCTCGCTCTGATTCAGGGTGTGCGGTCGAACCCGCGCGACTCGGCGCCGGTCATCGTCGTGTCCGGGCAACCTGGATTGGGAAAGACCGCCCTAGCCGTGCGGGCCGCCGAGTTGTCGGCCGAGCGATACCCGGACGGCCAGTTGTTCGTCGATCTCGCCGGGATCGATTCCGCGCCGATGTCCGCCGAGGACGCGCTCGACCGGCTCCTTCGCGCGATCGGTACGCCGCTCGCGCAGATCTCGAACCGGCTCGACGAACGCGCGGGGCAATGGCGTGCCGCGACCGCGGACCGGCGCCTGCTGGTCGTCCTGGACAACGCCGGGGATGAGGCGCAAATCCGCCCGCTGCTACCCGGCGCGGGCGACACGCTGGTGTTGGTCACGAGCAGGCAAACGCTCGGGGGCCTGGAGGGCGTGACGCGCATCATGCTGGAGCCGATGACTCGGGCGGAGTCCGTCGCGCTCCTGCGTGCGATCACGGACTCTCCCTTCCAACCGGAAGACGAGGCCGCCGAGGTCGCGCGGCTGTGCGGCTACCTTCCGCTCGCGTTGACGATCGCCGCCAACCGGCTGCTGAGCCGGCCCGGCTGGACAATGTCCTATCTTGCCGACCGGCTGAGCGATCCCGCGCGTCGACTCAACACACTGACGGCCGGTGATCTGGCCGTACGAACCGCCTTCGAGCTTTCGTACGCACAGCTGACCGAGGCGTCGAAGCTGGTGTTCCGGCGTCTCGGTCTCGTGCCCGGCACGTCGTTCTCCGGCGACCTGGCGGCGGTGCTGGCCGGGCTTGATGTCGACGCGGCCGAGGATCACCTCGACCGGCTCACCGAGCTCAACCTGCTGCAGCTCGCGCCCGCCCCCGGCCGGGTAAGGTTTCACGATCTCCTACGCTTGTTCGCGAACGAGCGACTGGCGCAGGATGAGCCGGCGACGGCGGTCCAGGCGGTCCGCGAACAAATGATGCGTTGGCTGCTCGGCACCGCGACCGCGGCCGGCCTCTGGTTCGACCCGGACCACACGGAGCACGTCGTGGTGGACTCGAACCCCGACCTGGCTACGGCTGACGCGGCGAAGGCCTGGTTGCAGACCGAGCGCAGCAGCTGGCTGGCCGCGGTTCGCCACGCAAGTCAAGCCGGTTGGCACACGCAGGTGATCGACCTCGCCGAGGCGATGCACTGGTACTCGGAAAACGACCCGCGCTGGACCGGATGGATTGACGTCTATCAGATGGCCGCGCATGGCGCCCGGCAGCTCGGTAACCGGCGGCTCGAGGCCACGCACCTCAACTACCTGTCGTGGGCGGTCAGGGTCTGCGGGGACAGGCCGGCGGAGTCGGCGCAACTGGCGATCGAGGCAGGGGCGCTGGCCGAGCAGATCGGTGACCAGCGGCAGCAGGGCTGGGCCCTGAAGTACGCCGCCGGGGCGTACCTGATGCTCGACGCCCCTGGTCAGGAGCGTGCCATTGCGGCGCTGAACCGGTCGATCGAATGCTTCGAGTCGGTCGGCGACGAGGGCGGCGTGATCCAGGCGAGGCTCGGCTTGGGACACGCGCTCATTTCGGCAGGACGGCCGGCAGCCGCCACCCAGATGTATCGGACGGTGTTGAGCTGCCTGGACAAGATCTGCCTCGCGCATTTCGTCGGCCGTACGACCCGCGCGGCCGTCGCCAACGCGCTGGGGCGTTCCCTGTTGCGCCTGGGCCGGTTCGAGGAGGCGCTGGCGGAGTTGAACGCTGGTATGCCGTACATCGAGGGCTACGGTGAGCCCGAGTTCCTCGGCAAGACATTGCTGTTGGTCGCGTCCGCCGAGTCTCAGCTTGGTCTCGTTGATGATGCCCAGGACCATTTCCATCGGGCCTTGGCGATCTTCGAGGCGGTTGATCTCGCCGAGCTGGCCGACCAGGCCCGCGCCGGCTTGTGGCAGCTGTTCGCGAACGCACCGGCGTCGGCCTGACGAGGGCGGGCGCTACCGCGGCTGCGATCCGCGCACCTGAACACCCCGAGGGCCAGCGGGCGCCTCAGCCTGTGACGGGTTGCCGGCAGCCGGCCGCGCACGATCCGATGCACACGAAACTCGGCTCACGACGGATTCCCCTCCCCAGGAGTCGCCCCGCGAAAGGACGAACTCGAGGTCTGGCAGGATCCCGCCCGCCCCGGCCGAATCGGCCAGGAAGTGCACCCGCGTCGTGGCGCCGTTGCGCAGCGGCGGCAATCGAACCGCACCCGAGACGTCCGTCTCCTGCCCATAGTGCTCCTGCAATTCCCGCGAGGCGGCTTCGTTGACTCGGACCCCTCGAGCCTGCAGAGCCGCCCGGGTGGCGTCCGACAGGTCCAACAGCATGTCGTAAGCCAACGGCTCCGGTCCGGCGCCGGTGACATCCACCCCGATGACCCACTCACCCCGCTTGCGCAGGATGGCGTCGACGGACTCGGCGCGCCGCTCGGGCAACCGCGAGGCCAACGGACTGTGGATCCGCACGGCGAACCGGTCCGCATCGAGCAGTAGCACAAGGTCGTTGGGCGTCTTGTCACCCCGCCAGTCGACGTCCTTGCATCGGATCAGTTGGGCAACGCGGTTTCCCGTACGCTCCGGTTCGCCGACCATCACCCGACAGTCCGGCTGCCATCCGGTGCCGGGGTTGCATTCGAAGCGAAGTTGCCAATCGCCGCCGCTGATGGTTCTCGACTCGCCGACCCGCCCGGGGATCTCGCCGTGCACGGACCCACTCACGATGACGCGTTGGGGCCAATCCGCGATGACACGCACCACGCTCAGCCGCCACGTCCCTTGAAACCGCAACACCATATCGATCTCCTCCACGCCACCCGATGGGTTCCTCACCTCGACGTTTCGCGGGGAGCGATGGTTCACCCGAAGGCCGCGGCCGTTACGCGTATCCCATGGCTGGGATAACGCCGTCGAGTGTTCGTTCGACGAACTCTCGGGTGCCGGGGTCGAATTGGTCGTTGCGATTTTCCAGGCGGTGTGACTGGAACGTCGACCCGGTCGCGAAGTCGTCGACACCGAGCAGTTCGAACAGGGCGCTGCGCTGCTCGGGCCAGTCGGCGGCGAGGTCCTCGGCCCGCACCTCCACATATCGCTTGCCCGTCAGATCGACCGTGTCCTTCCAGGCGAGCCACCGGTCATAGACCGGTTTGAGCCAGGCGAGCGCACCATCGACCGTGCGCGGTGCCCAGGGCTGGTCGACGTGGGACGCGACCACCGCGACCGGGTGGCGCTTGATGTGGACGATGGTCGCCTCGGGGACGAGCTCCCAGAGGAAATCCATGCAGAGAAGGTTGAAGGGTGTCTTCTCGCACCAGGTCGGCTTTCCCGCGTCGGCAGCTGCTCCGCCGAACATAGTGTCGACTGCGCGACGAAGGATCTCGAGCAGTTCGCGCCGATCGCTGAAGTACCTCGGGAGCGCCCGCCGGAAACTCTGCGGCTCGAACGGCCCGGCCGGCCAGTCGGCGTGCCCGAACCCTGCCGCCGGCACGGACTCGTCGAACGTGCTCGCGACGAGCTCCGACCACAGCCGTCCCACCGCGTCCCAGTAGTGCCGCTCGCCGATGGCCTCGGGAATGGTATGACCACGATCCCTGTCGAGCCTGCCGGGCAGTCGCACCGTCAGCATGTCGTGCAGCCTGCGGAGGGCGTCCTCCCCGACGAAAGGGTCGTATCGAATCGTGAGTGCGTCCGCCAGGTCTCGCAAGCCACCCGGATCGACAATGAACCGGGTCTCGATCGGAATCCTGCGGATCTGCGGGTGCTCGCCGAGGATGTCGGCGAGCTGCGAGGTTCCCGAACGACCCGTACCCGCGACAAAGATCGGTGAGGGGGCAGACATGGCGTTCAGCTAAGTCTCGGCACCGCGCCCACGCAACGGAATATCCCGCTCGCCCGATTCCGCCGGCAGGGCGCCCGCGATGCGGTGCACAACTCACGTCTGGCACAGGGCTACGCTGCCGATGGGAGGACGTTGCCGATGTACTTGACCCAGGCGCTGCACAGAGCGGTGCAGCAGGACGGACGCCGGGCGCTGACGATCTTCGAGGATCGGGTGCGGTCGGCGGCCGAGTGCATGGACCGGGTGGGGCGGCTGGCCGCCGGGCTGCGTTCGATCGGCGTCGGCCAGGGGGATCGAGTGGCGCTGCTCGGGGCCAACTCGGATCGGTACCACGAGAGCCTGCTCGCCGTCCCCTGGGCCGACGCGGTCGTGGTACCCATCAACCATCGATGGACTCCCGCGGAGGTGGGATTCGCCCTCCACGACTGCGCCGCGTCGGTCCTGATCGTGGACGAGAGCCACCTTCCCGCCGTAGCGCAAATCCGGGAGCACACGGACCTGCCGAACGTCGTGGTCATGTCAAACGGCGACGTGCCCGCCGGAACCAGCTCGTTCGAGCAGCTGATCGCCGCGCACCCGCCCATGGCGGACAGCTGCCGGGGCGCCGGCGAGCTGTTCGGCATCTTCTACACCGGCGGCACGACCGGACAGGCCAAGGGCGTCATGCTGACCCACGCCAACGTGATCGCCTCGGCGTTGGGCAGCCTGGCCACGGGTCAGTTCGTCACGCCGGGCGGTCGGCTGCTGCATGCCGCGCCAATGTTCCACCTGGCCGACCTCGCGACGTGGGCTGCCACACTGATCGCTGGCGGGACACACGTCATCGTGCCCGGGTTCACGCCGGCAGCGGTGCTGACCGCGATCGAAAAACACCGGGTTTCCGACGTCCTGCTCGTGCCGACCATGATTCAGCTGCTGGTCGACTATCCCGACGCCGGCCGATTTGCCGTGGCGAGCCTGGAGCGCCTGATCTACGGCGGTTCGCCGATGCCCGCGGCGCTGCTGGCTCGGGCGCGCAAGGCCTTCCCGCAGTCGAGCTTCGTCCAGGCGTACGGGATGACGGAGCTGGCGCCGGTCGCGACGCTGCTGCTGCCGGCCGACCACGAGGTGCCGGAGCTGGTGAGTTCAGCCGGGCGGGCGGCGCCGCATTCGCAGGTTCAGATCGTCGACCCGAGAGGCGACGAGGCGCCGCGCGGGATCGTGGGCGAGATCGCCGTGCGCGGCGACCACGTGATGACCGGCTACTGGCAGCGGCCGGAGCAGACCGCCGCGGCGCTGCGGGACGGGTGGATGCACACCGGGGACGCCGGATTCATGGACGAGCACGGGTACGTGTTCGTGGTCGACCGCATCAAAGACATGATCATTTCCGGTGATGAGAACGTCTACTCGGCCGAGGTGGAGAATGTCCTGGCTCTACACCCGGCGGTGGCGGCGTGCGCGGTGATCGGTCTGCCGGACAAGCAATGGGGCGAACGTGTGCACGCGGTGATCGTGCCCGCGCGCGAAGCCCAGCCCACCGTCGACGACCTGCGCGCGTTCTGCCGGCAGCAACTGGCCGGATACAAGATCCCGCGCAGTGTCGAGTTCGTCTCGGCCCTGCCGAACTCCAGCGCCGGCAAGGTCCTCAAGCGACAGCTACGCGAGGAGCGGCAGACCCGGTAAAGCCGGCGCCTACCCTCCGTCGGGTGTCGCGGCCCCGGCCGTGAACCGTTCGCGGAGCAGGTACTTCTGGACTTTTCCGGACGCGGTCATCGGGTAGGCGTCGACCATCACCCAGTACTGCGGCACCTTGAACCGGGCCAGGTGCCGGCGGCAGAACGCATCGAGGTCCGCATGCCCCGGCGGCGGGTCGCTGGCCGGGCGGATGAACGCGGCCACCTGCTCCCCCCACTTCTGGTCGGATACGCCGACGACGGCGACGTCGGCCACGCCGGAATGCTCCCGCAGCACCATTTCGATTTCCCGGGGGTAGATGTTCTCCCCACCCCGGATGATCATCTCTTTGACCCGGCCCTCGACGCGGCAGTACCCGCGCCCGTCCATGCTGCCGAGGTCGCCGGTGTGCAGCCAGCCGTCGGTGTCGACGGCCTGCGCGGTGGCGTCCGGGTCGTCGAAGTACTCGGTCATGAGGTGGTATCCGCGGGTACAGATCTCACCGACCCGGCCGACCGGGACGGTGCCGCCGGTGGTCGGGTCGGCGATCCGGACCTCGGCGTGCGGGTACGGGCGTCCCACGGTGTTGGCCTGGTCGTCGGGGGTGTCGGTGGGCAGGGTACCGGTGATGATCGGCGACGCTTCGGTCTGCGCGTACGCGATCGCGACGGGGATGCCCATGCTTTCGTGGATGCGGCGCACCAGTTGCGGCGGCACGAGGGCGCCTCCGGAGAACGCGATCTGCACTCGAGACAGGTTCCGGCGGGTGAAGTCGGCGTGGTCCAGCAGCGCGTACAGCATGGTGGGGACCCCACTGACGACGGTGCCGCCCTCGGTTTCCAGTAGTTCGAGCATGAGCGCCGGGTCGAAGTAGGGCATCAGCACCTGGGTGGCCCTGGCGTGCATCGGGGCCAGGGTGCAGGCGCCGGAGCCGGCGGTGTGGAACAGCGGCATGGGGTTGACCAGTACGTCGCCCGGGGCCAGGCGTAGCTGCGCGGCGCAGAACCGGGCGTTGTTGGCCAGGCCGCGGTGGTGGATGACCGCGCCCTTGGGAGTGCCGGTGGTGCCGGAGGTGTACTGGATCTGCACTGCGTCGGCCGGCCCGACGGTGGGCAGTTGCTGGGTGGGTGAACCGGTGGCGCAGAACGCAGCCCAGTCGGTGAACAGCACACGCTCCCGCAGGTGTGGCAACTGCGACCGTACCCGCTCCAGAATCTCCACTGTGGATACGTCACGGAGCTCCGGCACCAGGAACACGCCAACGGCCCGCGACTGCCGTAATACATGCGTCAACTCTCGGTCGCGGTTGAGCGGGTTGACAGTCACCAGGGTCAGGCCGGCCAGCGCCGCACCGAACTGCAAGATGGTCCACTCTGGAATGTTGGGCGCCCAGACGGCGACCCGTTCGCCGGGGTCGAAACGGCCGAGCAGGGCGCGGGCGGCCGTCTGCGCCTCGGTAAGCAGTTGCCCGAACGTCCACCGGCGGCGCCCGGCCGGGTCGGGTACGCCGCTGACCAGCGCGATCGTGTCGCCGGCACTCCGCGCCGCGTCGCGCAGCACGTCGCCGCAGGTGGTTTCCGTCAGCGGCACGCCCCGGTCGGCGGGCCAGTACGACTCGGCCAAGTGGTCAACTGTCATCGGTCTGCCTCCTGCTACGGAGTTCGTAGTCGTCGGCGCGGCGCGGCTCGCACTCGGCCACCCAGGCGGCGACCCGGTCGGCGACGCTCTCCCACCCGAGGTCGAGCATCATCTGGTGGCCCATGTCATAAATCTCGGCCTTCGTGCCATAACGGCGCGCAGTGCGATGCACCTCGTCGACGGCAATGATGCTGTCGTAACGGGCCCCGAGGACGAGCACTGGCGTCTTGACCCGGCTCGGTCGTGCCCGGGTGACGAACATCGAGTCTACGTACGCGGGGTACGACTCGTTCTGGGCTCGGGCGTAGAAGGCGTCAACGATCGCCGGTGGCGTCTCGGGGCCGAAGAACAGCTCACCCACCATCTCGCCACTATCGACAAAGGGACGCATGCTGAGGGTGGCGTTGACCCGCAGCACCGCTAGCGGCCGACGCTTTAGCATCCTGCCGGTCACTCCGAGCGTGCCGCCCGGCGGAATCGAGGCCAGCAGCACCGCGGCCGGTGCCGCATGGCGCTCCAGATACTTCTGGGCGACGAATCCACCCATCGAGTGACCGACAATGATCGGAGGTGCGGCGAACTGTGCCGCAGCCTGCTCCACATCGCGCACGTAGTCGCGCAGAAGATGCCAGATGCGGCCTTGTCTGCCGTCATGACCGCGAAGTTGCACGGCCCGCACGTCATGCCCGCCATCGATCAAGCGGCCCGCGAACGCGTCCCAACACCACGGGCCTTGCCACGCGCCATGTACCAGGAGAATGTCAGCCACCGGTTCACACTAGGGGTGCAGCACGGCGTTAGAACCACTCAACAATTGAGGAAAGCCCAATGGGGCTGAATCCCGCCACCTGGGTTGACTTCGGATGGGGCGTCGGCCCTTGGGCGGGTCGGGCCGGATCCGGCGCGGCGGCCGCACGGTCGTTTCGCGTGCGGCGGCGGTACCAGTGCCGCACCCGGCACACAGTTACCCGCGATGAGCGGGTCGGAGGTGCGAGTTGTCAACCGGTGATGTAGACGGGGCCGCCGACCGTGCCCAGGCTGTCGTCACCGCGTCCCGCACCGTCCGACGGGCGCGGAGATCGGAGAGTCCACATGACACGGAAAACGCTCGTCCTGCTGTCTGGCAGCTGGTTCACCGCCCGGTTCGCGGGCACCGCCACGACCGGGAACTGCTGATGCGTACGCTGGTCCGGTCGGCCTTGGTCGTTCTGCTGGTCGTCGCCGGCACCGTGGTCGCCGGCAGCGGAGTCGCCGCCGCCGGTGCGACCGTCGTCGCCGAGCACTGGCTTGACTCCCGCGAGGTCGACCTCACCGTCCACTCCCCCGCCAACAACCACGACTACCCGGTCCGGCTGCTCGTACCGACCGGCTGGTCGCCGGCCGCGGACCGCACCTGGCCGGTGCTGTACCTGCTGCACGGCGGCAACGACGACTACACCTCGTGGACCCGCGAGACGGACGTCGAGGCGCTGAGCGCCGCCGCCCAGGTGCTGATCGTCATGCCGGAGGCGGGCCGGGACGCCCTCTACACCGACTGGTACAACACCGGCGGCGGCCCGAACGCCGGGCTCTGGGAGACCTTCCACCTCACCGAGCTGTGGAGCCTGCTGCAGAGCAGCTATCGGGCCGGCGATTCGCGCAGCGTGGCCGGCATCTCGTCCGGCGGGTACGGCGCCATCGCGTACGCCGCCCGGCATTCGCGGATGTTCAAGTACGCGGCCTCGTACAGCGGGCCGATGAACCTCTTCGATCCGCTGCTGCGGCAGGTCCTCATGGATACCGCGGTGAAGAACGGCGACGACCCGAACGCGATCTGGGGCTCCCCGACCGAACAAGCCGCCAACTGGCGCCAGCACAACCCGCTCGATCTGGCCACCGGCCTGCGGGGCACCGGCATCTACCTGTCCAGCGGCACGACCGGCCTGCCCGGCGACCTCGACCCCAACGGTTCCTGGAGCCTGGAGCAGTTCGGCGAGGCGGTGGTCGGTGCGAGCAACTACGCCATGGTGGGCAAGCTGTTCATCTCGTTCATCCCGGTGACCAGAAACCTGTACCTCAACGGCACGCACTCCTGGCCGTACTGGCAACGCGAGCTACACGCCTCCTGGCCCGCGCTGATGGCCTCGCTCGGGGTCGCGACCTGACCGATCAGCGGCGCAGGTCACGGGTCCGTACCTTGCCGGTGGCGTTGCGTGGCAGGGCAGGCAGAAACACGACGTCCCGGGGCACGCAGAAACGCGCCCGGTATCGGCGCACGTGCTCGCGGACCGCTTCCCGATCGAGCTGCTCGCCGGGTTGCAGCACAACGTAGGCGGCCAGCCGCTGGCCGTGCTCGGGATCGGGCACTCCCACGACCGCGACCTCGCGCACCTGGGGCAGGTCGGCCAGCAGGTTCTCCACCTCGGACGGGAAGACGTTCTCGCCGCCGGAGACGATCATGTCGTCCTCGCGCCCGTCGACGAAGACCCGGCCGTTCTCGTCGACATGGCCGAGGTCGCCCGTCGGCAGCAGGCCGTCGCGGAGCTCCCGCTTCGATCCGTTGGTGTAGCCCTCGAAGAGCAACTCGTTGCCGACGAAAAGCCGGCCGGAAACCCCGGTGGCCACCGGGGCGCCGGCCGCGTCCAGCACCGCGATCCTGGTGCCGCGCGGGGGACGGCCGCCGGTGTTCGGCGCTGCCCGCAGGTCGGCCGGCGTAGCGATCGACGCCCAGGAGGCCTCGGTAGAGCCGTACAGGTTGTAGAGCACGTCGCCGTACCGGTCCATGAACCTGGTCGCCAGGCCACCGGGCAGGGCGGAGCCGCTGACCGCGACCACACGTAGCCCCGCCCGCGGTGCGCTTTCGGGCAGCTCCATGAGGTTCTGCACCATGACGGGTACGGCGATGAGCGCGGCGCACCGGTGTTCCACCATCGCACCGAGCGCGGCGGCCGGCTCGAAGCGGCGGCGTAGCACGACGGTCGCTCCGAGTGCCAGCGCGAGTTGCAGCCCCGCGTAGCCCCAGGTGTGAAAGAGCGGTGCGGCGATCATCATCCGGATACCCCGGTGCAGTGGGATCCGGTCGATCAGCGAACAGAGCGGGCCGAAGCCGGTCGGTGTCGGCCGGCGGGCGCCCTTCGGTACGCCGGTCGTGCCGGAGGTCAACACGATGGTCCGGCCGTCGCGTTCCGGCCGCGTCAGCGGGGCCTCCGCGGCGTCGGCGATCAGCTCGTCGACCCGCCGCTCATTGATCCGCTCGACGTGCTCGGGCGCCGCGCTGATCAGCGCGGTGAACTCGTCGTCGTGGATCACGGCGCGCAGTTGCTGTTCCTGGGCGACGAGGCCGATCTGCGGGCCGGACAGGCCCGTGTTCATCAGGACCGGGTCGGCACCGAGCACGGTCACCCCGATCAGCGTCTCGATCATGCCCGCGGAGTTCCGGCGCAACACACCGACCCGGTCGCCGGGACGGATGCCGGCACTGGCGTGCAGCGCCCGAGCGAACCGCTCGACCCGGTCGAACAGCCCGGAGTAGGTCACACTCCGATGTTCGTCGACGATGGCGACCCTCTCCGGGCTACGCACAGCGGCTTGGCGGAGCTCGCCGCACAGGCCGAACCCCCACCGGTGCAGCGTGTAGAGCTGGCGGGCAACCCGGATCGGAGGGCCCGGGCGCAGCATTCCCCGTCTGAACAACGTGGTGACGATGAACGGAACTTCCATGCTGGTGATCAACCCCCACAAAGGACTCCGCGGTCGCAAACTCAGCGGATCGGCAGGCCGGAGATCGCTCGGGAGATGACCAGCCGCTGGATCTCGGACGTGCCCTCGAAGATCGTGTAAATCTTGGCGTCGCGAAACATCCGCTCGACCGGATGATCACGCAGATAGCCGGCGCCGCCGAGGATCTGCACCGCCTTCTCGGTCACCGCAACCGCCACCTCACCCGCCTTCAACTTCGACATCGAACCCTCACCCGCGGTAAACGGCCGATCGTTACGGCCCATCCACGCCGCCCGCCACACCAGCAACCGGGCCGCATCGATCTCCGTCCTCATATCGGCCAACGCGAACGCGATCGCCTGGTTCTCGATAATCGGCCGACCGAACTGCACCCGAGTCTTGGCATACTCCAGCGCATACTCATACGCCGCCCGCGCAATACCAATCGCCTGCGCACCGACCGCCGGACGCGACAACTCGAACGTCCGCATCGCCGCCTGCCGAGTCGCCCGCCGACCCGTACGAGCCCGAGCCAACCGCTCATCCAGCGCCTCCTTACCACCAAGCAGACAACTCCCCGGAACCCGCACATCATCAAGGAAAACATCAGCGGTGTGCGACGCCCGCAGGCCCAGCTTCTTAAGTTTCCTGCTGCCGACCAGGCCCGGCGTGCCAGGCGGAACCACGAACGCCGCCTGACCACGCGAGCCCAACTCCGGATCGATCGAGGCGGTAACCACGTGAACGTTGGCGATCCCGCCGTTGGTGGCGTACGCCTTCTGCCCGTTCAGGACCCACTCGTCGGTCGCCTCGTCGTAGACCGCCCGGGTACGCATCGCAGCGACATCCGAGCCCGCCTCCGGCTCGGTGGTGCAGAACGCGCCGACCTTCGGCTCGGCGGTATCGCCGAAGCACTGCGGGACCCACTCGACCAGCTGATCGGGCGTACCGGAACCATAGATCGCGGCGACCGCGAGCGCGGTGCCGGAGATCGCCATGCCGATGCCGCCGTCGCCCCAGAACAACTCCTCATTCGCCAGCGGCAGCGACAGGCCGGTCGGGTCGGACCAGGCGTTGATCAGGAATTCGAAGCCGTAGAGGCCGATCTTCGCCGCCTCCTGGATCACCGGCCAGGGCATCTCCTCACGCTCGTCCCACTCCGCAGCCGCCGGGCGCACCACACCCTTCGCGAAGCCATGCACCCACTCGCGCAGCTCCTGTTGCTCCTCGTTCAGATCGAGCCAGAACTCCATGGCGGATCATGCCTCCATCGGGGAAAACCTACTCGTGCGTTAACTTACGGATGAGTAAGTACCCTGACAAGGTGTCGACCGCCCGCACCTTCAAACGGCTCCCCCGCTCGGTCCGTGAGCAGCAGGTCCTCGACGCCGCGGTGCGGGTCTTCTCCCGGCGCGGCTTTCACGCCGCCTCGATGGACGAGATCGCCGAGGTCGCCGGCGTCTCGAAGCCCATGGTGTACACCTACCTGGGCACCAAGGAGGAACTGTTCGTCGCCTGCCTGCATCGCGAGGCGACCCGGCTGATGGAGGCCATCGCCGACGTCGTCGATCCCGCCCTCGGCCTGCGCGAGCAGTTGTGGTTGGGCTTGCGGGCGTTCTTCACCTTCGTCGGCGCGCACCGCGACGGCTGGGCGGTGCTCTACCGGCAGGCGCGCGGGCAGGAGCCGTTCGCCGCGGAGTTGGACGCCATGCGCCGGCGCATCGTCGACGTCGTCGCCGGCATGCTCAAGCAGGCCGTCCAGGTCGAGGGCCGGCAGCTCCAGGGCACCGACCTGGAGGTCAGCGCCTACGTGCTGGTGGGCGCGGGAGAGTCGCTCGCCGACTGGTTGGCGGATCACCCGGAGGCGGACCCGGGCAAGACCGCGGGCCGGATGATGAACGTCGCCTGGCTCGGCGCCGCCCAACTACTCCGCGGCGACGTCACCGAGCCCTTCTCCGCGCCCAGCGAATAATTCCGCGGACCACCAGGAAGCCCACCAACACCATCGCGGCGGGCCGCCTCGTCGATGTCGACGAAGCGGCCCATCCCCCATCGCACGCTTCTACACTCCAGCGGCCGCGGAAACCGCGCGTGCGGTGAGCACCCGGGCGAGATGGCGGCGGTAGTCGGCGGATGCGGTCAGGTCGTCCCTCGGCGAGGTGCCCTCCGCCGCGGCCGAGCAGGCCTCGCGGATGGCGCCCGCCTCGGCCGCGCAGCCGGCGAGGGCCTGCTCGACCGCCGTCGCCCGGATCGCCTTGGAGCCCATGTTGGTCAGCGTTACCCGCGCCGATCCGATGCTGCCGTTGGCGCGTTGCACCGTGGCCGCCACCCCGACGATCGCCCACGCTTGCACGACGCGATGGAACTTCTCGTAGTGCGCGCCCCAGCCGACCAGCTTCGGCACGTGGACCTCGACGAGCACCTCGTCGGTGGCGAGCGCTGTGGTGAACAGATCGACGGCGAAGTCGGCCGCCGTGATCGTCCGCCGGCCGGACGGTCCGGCCAGCACGTACCGCGCGTCCAGCGTGACCGCCGCCGCCGGCAGGTCGGCCGCCGGGTCGGCGTGCGCGAGCGAGCCGCCCAGCGTGCCGCGGTGGCGCACCTGCCGGTCGCCGATGGTGCCCGCCATCATCGCCAGCAGCGGCGCGAACTGCCGCACCAGCGGCGCCGAGGCCACCTCGTCGTGGGTGGTCATGGCGCCGATGACCAGCGAGTCGCCCTCCTCGCGGATGCCGCGCAACTGCGGCATGCCGCCGAGGTCGACCAGCAGGTTGGGCGCCGCGAGCCGCAGCCGCAGCACCGGGAGCAGGCTCTGGCCGCCCGCAAGGATCTTGGCGTCCTCCCCCGCCTCGGTGAGCGCCGCGATCGCGTCGTCCACGGTGGAGGGGCGTAGGTAGTCGAACGCGACCGGCATCATGATGCGCCACCGCCATCCCGCACGCGCGCGATCGCTCGCCACACCCGTTCCGGCGTGCACGGCATCGGCACATCGGTTATCCCGTACGGCCGCAGCGCGTCGACGATCGCGTTGACCACCGCCGGGGTGGCCGCGATGGCGCCGGCCTCGCCGACGCCCTTGACCCCGAGCGGGTTGGACGTCGCCGGCGTCTCGGTGCGGTCGCTGACGATTTCCGGCAGATCCGCCGCCGTCGGCAGCGTGTACTCGACGAAGGACCCGGTCAGCAGCGTGCCCGACTCGTCGTAGACGGCTTCCTCGTGCAGCGCCTGCGCGATGCCCTGGGCGACGCCGCCATGCACCTGGCCCTCGACGATCATCGGGTTCACCACCTTGCCGACGTCGTCGACCGCGACGTACTTGCGAATGCCCACGTGCCCGGTCTGCGTGTCGACCTCGACCGCGCACAGGTGCGTGCCGTGCGGGAACGAGAACGTCTGCGGGTCGAAGGTGGCGTCCGCGTCGAGCGTCGCCTCCACGCCGTCGGGCAGGTCGTGCGCCGCGAACACGGCGAACGCGCAATCCGCGACCGTCTTCGCCGCGTCCGGGGTGCCGCGCACCCGGAACGCGCCGCCGGTGAACTCCAGGTCGTCGGGACTGCATTCCAGCATGTGCGCGGCGACCGTACGGGCCTTGTCGCGCACCTTGCGACACGCCTCCACGAGCGCGATCCCGCCGACCGCGAGCGACCGCGAGCCGTAGGTGTCGAGGCCCTTGTGCGAGGTACGGGTGTCGCCGTGCAGGACCTCGACGTCGTCGAAGGCCACGCCAAGCTCGTCGGCGACGATCTGGCTCCACGCGGTCTCGTGCCCCTGGCCGTGCGGGCTCGTGCCGGTGACCACCTCCACCTTGCCGGTCGGCAGCACGCGTACGGCCGCCGACTCCCAGCCGCCCGCCGCGTAGCGCAGCGCGCCGAGGATGCGGGACGGCGCCAGGCCACACATTTCCGTGTAGGTCGAGACCCCGATGCCCAATTGCACCGGGTCGCCGGACTCGCGGCGGGCCGCCTGCTCGACGCGCAACGCGTCGTACCCGATCAGCGCAAGCGCCTTGTCGGTGGCGGCGCCGTAGTCGCCGGAGTCGTAGACCAGGCCGGCGACCGTGCTGAACGGGAACTCCTCCTTCTTGATCCAGTTGCGCCGGCGCACCTCGATCGGGTCGAGGCCGACCTCGACGGCCAGCTCGTCCATGGCCCGCTCGATCGCGTAGGTCGCCTCCGGCCGGCCCGCTCCCCGGTAGGCGTCGGTGATCGTCGTGTTGGTGAACACGCCGCTGCACTCGAAGCGGTACGCCGGGAACTTGTAGATCGCGTTGTACATGAAGGCGCCGAGGATCGGCACGCCCGGCCCGACGAGCCCGAGGTACGCGCCCATGTTGGCGAGCAGCCGCACCGAAAGACCGGTGACCGTGCCGTCGCGCCGCGCGGTGAGCCGCAGGTCCTGGATCATGTCCCGCCCGTGGTGCGCGGAGAGCATCGTGTCGCTGCGGGTTTCGGTGTACTTCACCGGGCGGCCGACCCGCCGCGCCGCCATGAACGCGATCAACTCTTCCGGCGTCACCTGCAACTTGCCGCCGAACCCGCCGCCGACGTCGGGTGCGATGACCCGGATCTTGTGCTCGGGCGTGCCGGTGAGCAGCGCGTAGAACACCCGCAGGATGTGCGGGATCTGCGTCGCCGACCAGATCGTGTAGTCGCCCATGCCCGGGTCGACGATCACGCTGCGCGGCTCCATGAAGGCCGGGATGAGCCGCTGCTGGACATAGCGCCGCTCGATCACGACCTCGGCGTCCGCCGCGGCGACATCGGTGCCCGTGCCGGCCGCCGCCGAGTCGAAGATCCAGGTGTACGAGCGATTGGTGCCCTTGTCCGGGTGCACGAGCGGCGAACCGTCCGCGACCGCCGACTCCAGGTCGAGCACGACCGGCAACGGCTCGTACGACACGTCGATGGCGTCCAACGCGTCGGTCGCGCTGGCCCGGTCGCGCGCGACGACGACGGCCACGGCCTCGCCGTGATAACGCACCGTGTCGACGGCGAGCGGCGGCCGGTCGGGGTGCACGATGTCCTCGGTGACCGGCCAGGCGCACGGCAGGCTGCCCTGGATGGCCGCGACGTCGGCGCCGCTGAACGCCGCCACCACGTTGGGTTGGCTCAGCGCCGGCGCGATGTCGACCGAGGTGATCTGCGCGTGCGCGTACGGGCTGCGCAGGATCGCCAGGTGCAGCATCCCGGGCAGCGTGATGTTGTCGGTCCAACTGGTATGTCCGGTGAGGAGCCGAGCGTCCTCTTTGCGCCGTCGGGCGGCACCGACCTCCCGTTCCTCGGTGACGGTCACGGCGACACCTCCGCCGGCTGGCGCGGCGCGGGCACCGTGACCTGCACGCGGAGTTCCGCCGCCGCGGCTC
>Ga0307515_10012106_pt1 | contig 16267 bp, 12 predicted proteins | sample 17_EM_MG_FD_194513 | JGI IMG/M metagenome (GOLD analysis project Ga0307515, IMG submission 194513) | Populus trichocarpa ectomycorrhiza microbial communities from riparian zone in the Pacific Northwest, United States - 17_EM | ecosystem: Host-associated > Plants > Roots > Unclassified | place...
AGGGCCAGGGCTTCCCGGTGCAGCGCCGCGGCACGCGCGGCGACCATCTGGTCACGCTGGCGCCGATATTTCCGCAACAGCTCAGCACCGATCAGCAGATCCTGCTCGACCAGCTGTCGGCCACCAGTTCGGGCGCCGGCGGAGAAGCATTGGACGACCGCCTTCGCACATGGAATCGGGGGCTGCGCGCCTGGGAACGAGGCCTGTAGACGGCGGTAGCCGAGCCTGCAATGGCTCGCGATCCCCGGGCGCGCAGTCTCCGACATGCCAGGTGTCGTGGCATCGTTAAATCACAGCGAAAGCGCCATGTGTGTCATGCCCTCCGGCCATCGTCCGGCGGGAAGGCAGCGCCTGGTACCGCAGCACCTGGATGAAGAACGCTTCATCTCCCTGCCGAACGGTGGTTCATCTCGCCAGGCCATTGACGCTGCGCTTCGGGAGGACGGCCGCAACGCAGTGGCCCTCGACTTCGCCATGAGCCGCGTGCTCAGCGGATGGCGGCGATCGCTGCGCTGCACGATCGGTCTCGAATTCCTCTGTTGACTTGACAGCGCATTGCGCGAGCCAAGCCTGGAACTCGCGCAGGTGCTTTGGCTTGTCGGAGTCAAGCGGAACAATCGAGAAATAAGTGCTGCCGGGAACGAGCTGGCTCGCAAAAGGGGTGCAGATTCTGCCGGTTTCCCGGTCGGCGGAGAGTGTGGGAAAGGTGCCGATGCCGAACCCCATTCCGTCGACGATGGCCTGCAGGGTGACAAAGAAATGGTCGAAACGCAGCTGCTGGGTCGAGCGCAAGTCGCGGTGACCCACGGCACTGAGCCATTCCTCCCAGTCGCCCGGCCTCGATTCCGTGAATAGCAGCGTGCGCGATCGCAGATCGGCCGGACTGTGCAGCGCTCGTTTCTTGACCAGCGCCGGGCTTGCGATCGGCGTGCTCCATTCCTGGAACAGTGGAGCCACCTCAAACTGGCTCAGGTCACCTGGCGAGCGCCGTATCGCGAGGTCGAAACTGCCCTTGAACATCGGGTCGCTGCTGAAGGCAGTGGAGATGCGCACCTCTGTCTTGGGATGGCAGGCCCGGAATTCGTCGAGTTTGGGGATGAGCCATCGCATCGCGAAGGTCGCCGGCGCATTGATGCGCACGACCTTGCTGGTGAGCAGTTTTCCGTAGCGCGTCGACGCATCGGTGATGTGGTCAAAGGCGGCGCTGATCTCGCGTGCAAAAGCTTTCGCATGCTCGGTGGCCACCATGCGCTGCCCTTCCTTGCGAAAGAGCGGCTGGCCCAGCGCCGCTTCCAGGAGCTGGACCTGGCGGCTGACCGCGCCATGGGTGAGATGGAGCTCTCGTGCAGCGTCTGTGAAGCTGCCGGCGCGCGCAGCGACTTCGAAGACGCGCAAGGCGTTGAGCGGGGGCATGGAGTGCGGCACTGTCGGCTTTCCTGTCAGTTTTTCTCACGCAAACCGCAATATTAGTCGATAGTGTCAGGAATGCTGACGCCTTAGAGTCCAGCCCATGAACCCCACATCCATCACCGTCAACAACCGCTCCTATCGCCTGCCCGTCACGCCCACCGTGGTGGTCTGCGTGGATGGCTGCGAGCAGGACTACATCAACCAGGCCATTCAGGCGAAGGCCGTCCCCTTCCTTGAGTCGCTCGCGCGGCGTGGAACCGCGCTCTCCGGCAACTGTGTCATGCCCTCTTTCACCAACCCGAACAACCTGTCGATCGTGACCGGCGCGCCGCCGAGCGTGCACGGCATCTGCGGCAACTACTTCTTCGACCAGGAGCAGCAGAAAGAGGTGTTGATGAACGACGTCAAGTACCTTCGTGCGCCCACGGTGCTGGCTGAGATGGCGGCCGCCGGCAAGAAGGTCGCGGTCGTCACGGCCAAGGACAAATTGCGCGCATTGCTGGGCCATGGACTGAATGGCATCTGCTTCTCGGCGGAGAAGGCCGACCAGGCGACGGTCGAGGACAACGGCATTGCCTCGGTGATCGAGAAGACGGGGCTGCCTCTGCCCTCGGTGTACAGCGCGGATCTTTCGGAGTTCGTCTTCGCCGCAGGTGTGATGCTGATGCGCACGCAGCGGCCGGATCTGATGTATCTCTCCACGACCGACTACGTGCAACACAAGGCCGCCCCCGGCACGCCGGACGCCAACGCCTTCTACGCCATGATGGACGGCTACCTCGCACAGCTCGACGAGATGGGCGCGGTGATTGCCATCACGGCCGACCACGGCATGAACGCCAAGACCGATGCGCTCGGCCGACCCAACATTGTCTTCCTGCAGGACGTGCTGGACCGCGCGGGCGAAGGTGGCAAGGGCCGCGTGCTGCTGCCTATCACCGATCCCTACGTTGTCCATCACGGCGCGCTCGGCTCCTACGCGACCGTGTACGTCGACGACACGGCGCGGCTGCCCGCAATGGCCGCGTTGATTGCGGCCATCGACGGCGTCGAAGAAGTGCTGACGCGCGAGCAGGCCGCAGCGCGATTCGAGCTTCCGCTCGATCGTATCGGCGATCTCGTCGTGCTATCGCATCGCCTCACCGTGCTGGGCACCTCGTCGGACAAGCACGACCTCTCCGGCCTCACAGTGCCGCTGCGCTCGCACGGCGGGCTCTCGGAGCAACGCGTGCCGCTGCTGTTCAACCGAAAGCTGCGCCCGGTCGCCACGAAGGGCCTGCGCAACTTCGACGTGCTTTCGCTGGCGTTGAACGAACTCGGCTAGTGCGCCCGGCGCAGCGCGCCGGGCTCGCGCGCTTCCCACAGTAGACAAAACAGAAAGAGACACGATGAGATTCCCACGTCTGAAGATGCTCGCCGAGCTCGCGCTGGCGTGCACGGCAATCCAACCTGCGGCGGCCCAGTCCTTTCCATCGAAACCGGTGCGCATGGTCGTCGGCTTCGCGCCCGGCGGCTCGACCGACAAGCTGGCCCGCGTCCTCGCCCAGGCCATGACCGAGACGCTCGGACAATCGGTCGTCGTCGACAACCGGCCCGGTGCAGCGGGCAACCTCGCGGCCGAACTGGCGGCGACGGCCGCGCCCGACGGCTACGTCATCTTCATGGCGACGCTCAGCAGCCAGTCGATCAACCCGCACCTCTACACGAATCTCAAGTTCGACCCGGTGAAGAGCTTCGAGCCGATCACGCTGGTGGCCAAGTATCCCCTGCTGCTCATGGCGGCGCCACAGCTGCCCGTGAACAATGTGCAGGACTTCATCGCCTACACCAAGGCCAACTCCGACAACCTGCATTTCTCCTCCGCCGGCAACGGCTCGCCGGGGCATCTCGCGGGCGAGATCTACAAGTCGAGCACCGGTGTGGAAGCCACCCACGTGCCCTACAAAGGCGGCGGCCCCGCGATGCTGGCCGTGATGTCGAACGAAGTGCAGTTCGCGTTCGAAACCATCCCCAGCGCCATCGGCCAGGTGAAAGGCGGCAAGCTGAAGGGGCTGGCCGTAACTTCCGACGCGCGCTCGCCCGCCGCGCCGAACCTGCCGACCATGAAGGAGGCCGGTCTCAAGTCCTTCTCCGTGACCTCTTGGGCGGGACTTCTCGCGCCGGCGAAGACGCCCAAGGCCGTGGTTGACAAGTTGACCGAAGCGACCCGCGCTGCGCTACAGCGGCCTGCGGTGCGGGCCGCGCTTGCCGACGACGGAGCGGAAGCTGGCGGCGGCGGCTCAGCAGACTTCGCGCGCTTCATGGCGAGCGAAACGCGCGCCTGGGGCGACGTGGTGCGTGCTGCCGGTATCAAGATGGAATGATCGGCAACGATGACGCAGCTCCTCAACCTGTTCGCTGCGATCGCCCTGCTGATTTGGGGCAGCGGCGTGATGCGGTCTTCGCTCCTCGAAGCCTTCGGTACGCGGTTGCGCTACATGCTCGCGCGCGCGGCCGGCAACCGGGTCAGCGCAGCGGGCTCGGGCTTCGCCATCACCGCGGTGCTCCAGTCCAGCACGGCAACTGCGCTGATCGTCTCAAGCTTTGTGGGGCAGCGCATCCTGAGCCTGCCGCTCGCACTGGCGCTCATGCTGGGCGCCGACGTGGGAACGAGCGCGATGGCGCTGGTCCTCTCGCTCGACTTGTCGTGGATGTCGCCTCTCTTCATCCTCGTCGGCGTTCCGCTCTATCTGTCTCGCAAAGGAAGCAGAGCGGGCCACGTCGGCAAATGCCTGATCGGCGTCGGACTGATGCTGTCGGCGTTGCACCTCATCGGCGCATCGACCTTGGCACTGACCAGCTCGGCCGTGACGCGTTCTCTGCTGGCATCGGTCAGTGGTGACCTGCTGCTCCTGATGACCGTCGGTGCGGCCCTCACCGTCACCGCCTATTCGAGCCTTGCGATCGTCATCCTGACAGGCACGCTTGCCGCAACCGGCGCGATCCCGACGTCGGCTGGCATCGGCCTCGTGCTGGGGGCCAATCTCGGCAGTGGGCTGCTGGCGGTCATGAACGCGTCGCGCTGCAGTGTCGAAGAAAGACGGCTGCCCTTGGGCAACCTGCTCTTCAAGGTTTTCGGCGTCGCGCTATTCGCGCCCTTCACTGCGCTGTGGCTTGGCGTCGCCGAAGCGTCCAGCCTCTCGCACGGCACTGTAGTGGTTGGCTTTCATCTCGCGTTCAACTTCGCTGTGGCTTTGCTCTGCTTGTGCTTGACGGAGAAGTTCTCCGCGGTCATCCAGATCTTGTTGCGCGATCGATCCGACGTCGGGCATGGGGTTCGCCAGCTTCGCCTCCATGCTGATTCGCTGTCCTTGCCGAGCTTGGCGATTTCGTGCGCAGCCCGCGAAGCGATCCACGAAGCGGATCTCGTCGAAACAATGATCCGCGGCAGCCTTCGAGCCATCCAGGAGAGTGATTCAGCGCTCGCCTGCCGGATGAGGGCGATGGACGACGAGGTCGACGCGCAGTGCTCGGGCATCAAGCACTACCTCACCCGTCTTTCGCGAAAAGCCTTGAGTGCCGAAGATGACCAGCGTTGGACGGAAATTACCGCCTTCGCAATCAACCTCGAGCAAGTGGCTGACATCATCGAGCGCTTGCTGGTGCGCATCGAGAAGCGCAACATCGCCGCGGGCAAGCAGTTCTCCGCGGCAGGACTGCGCGAGATCGGTGAGCTGTACGCGCAGACGCTGGCGAATCTGAACCTTGCGATGGCGGTGTTCATCCATCGCAGTCCTCAGGACGCGCGCAACCTCGCCATCGCTCGACGGCGGTATGGCGAGCGCGTGAAGGAATGCAGCCATGCGCACCTGGCGCGCCTGACAGACGGCACGCCAGAGAGCATCGAGACCAGCTCGCAGCACCTCGATCTAATCAGCGATCTGGAGCGCGTCAATTTTCATGTCTGCGCGATCTCTTCGACTTTGTTGGACGGCGTGGCACAAGGCAAAGATGCATCGCCATCGCGAAGTTCCGAGCTGCAGTACACGAGCGCGCGTGTCCTGCCTTGAACGACTGATCTTCGCAAACACGACGGCTCACACCGGTGGCCGAGCATCTCCATCCCCGACACTGGCGCACGACATATCGTCGCGCATCGCCCCGCAACGACTGAATCGGGCATTGGAGGACATCCGCTTCTCTGCAGGAACGCGAACCTAGTTCCGCGCGCCTGTGCTGGCGACCGCTCGGCGTCAGTCGCTCGAAGCGCATCGCAACCGGCTGCGAGACGTGGATCGCGTGGCTGCTGGCAGGCCGCGCGCGAACGTTGTGTTCAGTCACGGCCGGCCTGCTTCAAGAAGGCAGCGGCCAGTTCGACCATCCGTTTGCCGAGCGTCGAAGGCGCGAAGCCCTGGTGCGTGATCGCGAAGATGCCCAACGACGGACTGCCGACGATGGGCCGGAAGTCCAGTTCGTCGCTGCGGCAGGCGTGCGCTGTCAGGTCGTCCACGATCGCGACGCCGGCGCCGCAGGCGGCCAGCGCGCAGGCCATCTGCCCGGAACGCACCTCGACCGATGACGCCGCCTCCACTTTGCTGACGGTGCACCAGTCGTCGATGATGCGGCCTTGCGGTGTATCCCGGCTGAACGAGATCAGGCGCTCATTCAGCACGTCGCGCGGGCGCAGCAAGCGTTTCGACGACAGCGCATGGCCCCGGGGGAACACGCAGACGAGCCGCCACTGTCCTACCGGTCTCGATGCAAGCAGCGCGTTGTCGGTCGGGATGGTCGAGATCGCGACGTCTGCCTCGCGGCTGGTCAGGCGGATCAACATCTCGCGCGTCGGCAGCGTCTCCAGGTAGATTCTGGCGGCCGGATACTCGTTCGCCAGCGATGCCACGGCGCGCGGTACGGCGACCAGCGCCGTGCTCGGGCTGGCGAGCACGCGCAGCGACAGCCGCGCACCGGACTTGAGTTCCTCGGCGCGTTCGGTCACCCGCCGGATGCCGCCATACACCTCCGACACTTCTTCGTAGAGAGCATGTGCCTCCGGCGTAGGCAGCAGCCGCCCCTTCGCGCGCTCGAACAGGCGCAGGCCCAGCTGCAACTCGATGTGCGCCAGCATCCGGCTGATGCCGGGCTGCGAGACATGGAGCAAGCGCGCGGCGTCTGTGACGGAGCCGGCCAGCATCACCGCGCGGAACACCTCGATCTGTCTCATGTTCATGTTGCTGTCTCCGATAACCCGATGTTATGGGATCGCCCGATCTTGGTATTGGCGCCACGACGCGGCGCTTCCTATGATCAATCGAACGACCCCAACATTGGAGACCGGCGAAATGAACAACCCCCTTCCGACAATGAACCGGCGCGCGATGCTTTCCGCCATCGCGCTCGCCGTGACCTCCGCACACGTCGGACCTGGCCGGGCCGTGGAGGCGTGGCCGAGCAAGACGGTGCGCATCATCGTTCCGTTCGCTCCAGGGGGAGGCGCCGACAGTTCGGCGCGTGTGCTGGCCGAGGTGCTGGCGCCGAAGCTGGGGCAAAGCGTCATCGTGGAGAACCGGCCGGGCGCCGGCAGCGCCATCGGCGTGATGGCCGCTGCGCAGAGCAAGGACGGCCACACGCTTCTCATGGGCAGCAACAGCATGGTGATCAACCCGGTGCTGAATCCCTCGATCACCTACGACGTCGCCCGCGACTTCGACCCGGTCGGCATGGTGTCGGCGCAGCCGCTGGTGCTGGTCGTCCCTGCGTCATCGAAATTGACCAGCTTTCCCGATCTGGTGGCCGAAGCGAAGGCACGGCCCGGCACGGTGACCGCAGGCAACAGCGGCAATGGCACGCTGGCACACCTGACGGCCGAGTTGTTTGCGGTCCAGACGCAAACCTCGATCACCAGCGTTCCCTACAAGGGCGAAAGCGCCCTCCTGCCCGACCTGGTCGGCGGGTTGGTGGCATGCGGCTTCCTCAACCTGCCCAGCGTCATCGCGCATATCCGCTCGGGTCGGCTGCGTGCCTTGGCGGTGTCTTCGCCCGCGCCGGTGGCCGAACTGCCGGGCGTGCCGACACTGCGATCGCTGGGCCAGCCCAGCCTCGAGGTGCAAGGCTGGGCCGCGCTCGTCGCGCCGAAAGGCACGATTCCCAAGGAAGGCCTTGCGCGCCTGGAAACGTTGCTGATCCAGGCATTGGCGACCGAAGCCGTGAAGACACGCTTCGCCGCCCTGAGCGTCGAGCCCGTCGTCAGCGGTCGCGATGCCACCGCGCAGTACCTGAAATCCGAAGGTGCACGCTGGCAGCAGGTGATCAAGGCGCGCGGCATCAAGGCGGACTCGTGATGGAAGACAAGGCCTTCGGCTATGGCGTTGCATCGACGATCGACGCCGATGTGGTCGTCTGCGGCGGCGGCATCGCCGGCGCAATGGCGGCGGTTGCGGCCGCACGCGGCGGTGCATCTGTGGTGCTGGTCGAACGCTACGGCTTCCTGGGCGGCAATGCCACAGCCGGCGCCGTCGCGCAATTCAACAGTTGGCAAACCGCGAGCGGGCGCCGGGTGGTCGCAGGCTTGGCCGACGAAGTGGTGGCGCGTCTGGCGCGCTACGGCGCCGCCGGCGAGCACGCGACCTTCGTGATGTCGACGGGCCACAAGATGGATCGCGTCGAATACGCGCCCGAAGTGCTCAAGCTGGTGCTGGACGACATGCTCCAGGAGGCCGGCGTGCGTCCGCTGCTACACGCCAGCGTGCTCGACGTGAGCGTGACCGGGCGACGCATTGATTGCGTGCACGCGCTCACGAAGAGCGGCGTGGTCGAGCTACGCGCGCAAGTCCTGATCGACGCATCCGGCGACATTGATGCATTGAAGCGCGCAGGCGCCGCCTTCCTCGAACTCGACGAAGGCGAGGCATTGCAGCCGGCCACGATGATGTTCCGCTTCGGACCGATCGACTTCGCGCGTTTCGACGCGCTGCCGAAGGCTGAAGTCGCCGCCCTGGCGCGCCGTGGCTACGACGATGGGCATTTGGCGCGCGCCGCGTTGCATTCGAGCCGTGATCCGTTCAGCAGCGACGCCTGGTTCAACATCAGCCGTCTGGGGATCGACGCCACGGACGCGATGGCACTCGGCGCCGCCGAGATCGAGGGCCGGCGTCAAGCCTGGAAAGCGGCCCAGTACCTGCGGCAATGCGTCCCGGGCTGCGAGGGAGGCCAGTTGCGCGCATTCGCTACCCAGGTCGGCGTTCGCGAGACACGACGCATCGTCGGCGATCACGTCCTGACCAGCGAGGAGCTGCTGCGCCCTGAGCAGTTTTCCGACGCGATTGCCGCCGGCGCGTATCCGATCGACATCCATCCGGCCGCTGGAGGTGAGTTGCGCTACGAGGGTCTCGGTGACGACCACGCGTACCAGATCCCTTACCGCAGCCTCATTCCGGTCGCCTTCGACAACGCGCTGGTGGTCGGGCGCGGCGTCTCGGCGACGCACAGCGCGCACGCGGCGATCCGTGTGATGACCATCTCGATGGCCGTGGGCCAGGCCGCAGGCGCCGCCGCCGCGATGGCGGCGCAGCCGAATCAGGAGGGGAACGTCCGCGCCGTGTCGATGCCGGCACTGCGCGAGCGTCTGCTCAGGGACGGCGCGAAGCTGGCCTGACTGGAAGGGGCGCCAGGATCACAGCGCTTTGCGCCGCGACGTCCTGTAGTCTGCTGAAGAGCTCCTCGCCGAGCATCACGGCGTCGGGCCTGGCTTGCACGCGGCAGCGCGGCGAGCGCGGCGAGCGCGGCGAGCGCTGCGATAACCAGGGTCCCTCTCCCGCTGTGGCAAGACGCATGTCAAAGCTTGGCTGCCTGCGCGCAAGGATTGGCGGCTTCGTTCTGAGCATTCCGACTCACAAAGTAGCGGACCTCGAGATGCGATGAGATTCTCCTGAACTCGGTTCATTCGAGGGACACCCTTCGCCTGCCAAAGACAGCCCGGTCGATCGACTGATCGCCTCGGCTACAAACTCTCGCATCTGGCGGCATGCAACCGAGCGATGTGTGCGTTCATGCCACAGAAGATGAAAGCGCATCGCCGGGAAGCGGATGGGCGCTGCGACGATCTGAAGGGGAGAGTCGTTCGCGTGCGCCTGCGCAAATCGCCGGCAGGTTGTGAAGACGAGATCGGTTTGGGCCAGCAGGTTGGGCACGTTGTTGAAGTAGGGCAGCACCACCTTCACCCGACGGCGCAAACCGACCTGCGCCAGATGCGCGTCGATCACACCCAGCTGATTCGCATTGACCGGGATCAGGCCGAGATGATCTGCTTCCAAATAGGCTTCCTGCGTGAGACCGGTCCGCAGCAAGGGATGGCCCTGTCGCACCAGACAGACAATCTCGTCCTCGAACAGCGGGTACAAATGAAGGTTCTCGGACGGCATGGCCGTGTTCCCGATCACCAGATCGAGCGCGCCGTTCTCCAGATCTTCCTGATAGTCGAAATCCAGCGGCAGCGGATGCATCTGAATCGACGCCTGGGGCATCTCGCGAAGGACGCGGGCGATGATGTCGGGAATGAAGCGGGAACTGACATAGTCCATCGCCCCTATGTGAAATTCGCGCGTGATCTCGCCGAGCTCGGTTTCGGATCTCGGCGCGCAAAGCGATTCCAACTCGTCCGACAAGCTACGCAGGCGGTCGTACAGGGCCGCCAGGCGATCGGTCGGCACCATCGCATTTCGGCCACGCACAAGCAGGGGATCGTTGAAGATCGCGCGCAGCCTCGTCAATCCGGCACTCACCGTCGACTGCGGCAGGTTGAGCCGGTTGGCCGCGCGAGACACGCTCTTCTCCTCCACCACCGCAACAAGGAGGCGCAAGAGAAATCCATCCAATTGGTCGCTCTGGACTTTCATGCCTGCGCCTCCGTTGGGGCAAGCCTACATCACGGGTGCAGGGTGCGCCACAGGGTCGGCTTCCCTTCGATTGAACAACGCGTTGAGTACGATCGCGGTGAGGCAGCCGCTGGTGATGCCACTGTGCAGGAAGAGCTTGGCCGTGCCGTCCAGCTTCTCATAGAAACCCGGCACTGCCACGGTGATCATGCCGACGCCAAGGCTCGCGGCGATGACGAGCGTGTTATTGCCGTTCTTCAGATCCACCTTGCTGAGGATTCGTATTCCGGTGGTCGCGATCATGGCGAACATCATGATGGCCGCGCCGCCCAGCACGGCCAACGGCATCGATGCGAACACTGCAGCCAGTTTCGGGAACATGCCCAGCACCAGCAGGAGGACGCCTGCCGTCGCGACGACCCAGCGACTGCGAACGCCGGACATCGCGACCAATCCGACGTTCGCGTTGTAGGCGCAATAGGGAAAGGTATTGAGCGCGCCGCCGAGCACCGTGGAAAGGCCATCAGCGCGCAGTCCATTGGCGATGTCCTGGTCCTTGATCTCCTTGCCGACCATTTCGCCCACGGCAAAGAAATCGGCCGTCACTTCCGTGATGATCACCATCATCGCGACGCACATCAGCACGATGGACAGCGGGTCGAAAACCGGCATGCCGAAGGCAAACGGCGTGACGACGCCAAACCAGCTTTCCGTGGCAACCTTGGAGAAATCGGTGCGGCCCATCAGGGCTGCAGCACCGGTGCCCACCAGCAGGCCCATCAGGACTGCCGTGTTGCGAAGCAGGCCCCGGCCGAAGCCATAGATCAGCAGCACGGAGCCCAGCGAAATCGCCGCCAACGTGAGGTTCTCGACAGAGCCGTAGTCAGGTGCCTTGGGCATGCCGCCTGCCGCCCAGCGCACGCCCACAGGCATCAGCGACAGACCGATCAACAAGATGGTGGTGCCCATCACGACCGGCGGGAAGAAGCGCTTGATCTTGCCGAACAACGGCGCGACCAGGATGCAAAAAATGCCTGCAGCGATGGTCGCGCCATAGACGGCAGGCATCCCATGCTCCTTGCCGATGAGGATCATCGGCGTCACGGCCACGAAGCTGCAGCCTTGGATCAACGGCAATCGAACGCCGAACTTCCAGAAACCGACGGTCTGGATCAGCGTCGCGATGCCGCAGGCGAACAGGTCCGCGCTGATCAACATGACGATCTGGTCGTGCCTCAGGCCTATGGCGTTGCCGACCACGATGGGGATCGAAACTGCAGCGGCGTACATCACCAGCAAATGCTGCAACGCAAGCAGCAGGTTCTTGCCGGGGGGCAGCCATGCATCGACGGGATGCACAGCAGCGTCAGTTGGGCGATTCATCATCGACGGTCTCCTGAGGGTTCTGGAAGCAAGGAGAGGACACTTGCTTCCCTTCGTTGGCGACGCGCTGAACTCATCTCAGCACCGCACGATCGTCGTCGCTCAGCGTGTTGTCTGCAAGCCGCTCGCTCGCCTTGCGCTTTGCAGCAACCCGCCCATCGGACGCCTGGTCAGCGTGACGTGAAACGGGCTGAATGCGAGTATCCATGCGGGTTTCCACGTCGCGAGCCGCTCGCCGGCAGCTGCATGCATCTGCAGCATTTCTTCAGCTATCAGGTTTCACGATTCCCGGAGTTGCATTCGGCATGTGTGGCGCGCCGCGATATCGAGTTTCGCGGTTTTGAGTATTGCCCCTGCCCTGGTGCCTTCGTGATGCTGCCTCGATAGAGTTGTCAGCAACACGGTTCGAAGGCCAGCCATTAGGAGACAACATGGCGGATCATCTGTTGAGGCTGCGAGTAAACGCGGTGCGTGCGCAGACCCCGCAGGTCCGCGAGTTGGAGTTGTGCAGCAAGGACGGCGGGCCGCTGCCTCGCTTTCGCGCCGGTGCGCATCTGCGCTTCGTGTTGCCTCTCGGGCAAGGCGTTGTCGAGCGCTGCTACTCGCTGATCAATGTCACCGAGCAGGCCGGGTTCTACCGGATTGCCGTACAACGCTCGTCCACCAGCGCCGGCGGATCCACCTACATGTGCGACGAGGTCTGCGTTGGCAGCGTGCTCACCGCGCACGCGCCGAAGAACGAGTTTGCGCTGGTCGCCGGCGCAACGCACCATTTGCTTCTGGCCGGCGGCATCGGTATCACCCCTGTCCTTTCGATGGTGCGGGCCCTCGACAGCGCCGGGCAATCGTTCACGCTCCACTATGCCGCCCGAAAGCCGGACAGCATGGCCTACGCGGACCTGCTGCGTGCCGAGTACGGCGATGCCGTTCATCTCTACTTCGACAACGGCGATCCGTCGCGCGGAATGCCGCTGGCTTCCATCCTCGACCGCCCCGCCACAGGCGCCCACGCCTACTTCTGCGGCCCTGGGCCGATGATCGACGCAGTGCGGGCGACGGGTCAGGCTCGAGGTTGGTCACCTGCCCACCTGCACTTCGAGCGGTTCAGCGCCCCGGCAGCCAAGGCGGGCGATGCGGGCATCGAGGTCGAGTTGGCCCGCTCGCGGCGGACGTTGAAGGTCGGGCGATCCGAAAGCATCCTCGACGCAATCCTGGCCGCCGGCCTCGATCCTCTGTTCGATTGCCGCCGCGGCGAATGCGGCGCGTGTGCCGTCGCGGTACTCGGCGGCATTCCCGAGCACCGGGACTACGTGCTGACGCCCGAACAACGGGCCAGCAACAAGACGATGTGCATCTGCGTCTCCCGCGCAACGAGCCAGAGCCTCGTGCTGGACATCTGAAGACTCAATTCATCAATCGGAGACGACAAATGCAATGGATCAGGAACCGATGGTACGCCGCAGCTTGGAGCAACGAGGTGGGCCGCACGCTGCTCGCGAGAACCTTCTTTGGCGAGAATGCCGTCCTGTTCCGCAAGGAAGACGGCGCGCCGGCCATGCTGCTCGACCGCTGCCCTCACAAGGGCGCACCGCTGTCGCTCGGCGAGTTGAAGGGTGACGTGCTGGCCTGCCCATACCACGGCCTTGAGTTCGACTGCGCTGGGACGTGCGTCCGCATCCCGAGCCAGGCCAACATTCCGCCGACCGCCAAGGTGCGCTCCTACCCCTGTGCCGAGCGCTACGGGCTCGTATGGTTCTGGCCCGGCGATCCCTCGAAGGCCGATGAGAGCGGCCTGGTCGATGTCAAGGACCACGGCGCACCGGGCTGGGACTGCATCGAGGGTCCATATACCCTGTTCCCCGCCAGCATCGAGAACATTCTGGACAACCTCGTCGATCCGGCGCATACGAGCTTCGTCCACAAGAAGACGATTGGCGGACCGGACGCGGCCGACGTTCCGCTCAGCGTCGATCAGGACGGCAATACCGTTGTCGTCGGCCGCTGGATCGAGAACTCGAAGCCGGTGGCAGTGATGCAGCAGTACGGCGACTTCGCGGGCTTGGTCGACCGCTGGCAGAGCTACGCCCTGTTCCTGCCCAACATCTCGCTGGTCGACATGGGGGCCGTGGATGCGGGCGGTGCGCGCGACGACGCTTCGCGCGATCGCCGCTATCGAACGCTGTCTTATGCCATGCTCACGCCCGAAACCACGAACACCACGCACTACTTCTGGTTCGTGCTGCGCAGCTTTGCCATTGGCGACGCACGGGTTTCCGCCGATCTCCGGCGTGCCTACATCGACACCTTCGACGAAGACCGGGCGCTGCTCGGCGCCATCCAACGCAACAGCGGTGACATGCAGGGCGGGTCGGTTCGCCTGGCCATCGACAACGCGTCGATTCGTGTGCGTCGCGCGCTCGAGCATCTCGCACGCGATGAAGCCTCGCCCGACGCGCGCATCACCATTCAGACGGCGTAAGGAACGAGAGATGCGCAAGCTTCTACTGGGATGCAATGGCCGCGGAGCTCAGCATGCGCCCGGCTCGCCGCCGTCGATCGACGAGCAGTTCCGCATGGTCAAGGATTCGGGCGTGTTCGACTTCTTCGACCGGCTGCCGCAACCGGGCCACGAGGCCGAGTACCTGCGCGCTTCCGAGAAGCATGGCCTGCCAATGTTGACTGGCCTGTGGACCTACATCGCGGGACGCGACGAGGCGCTCCTGCTCAAGAACATTCGGTTGACGAAAAGTTCAGGCGGCGAGTGCCACAACATCATGCTGTTCAGCGACCACGCGGACGGCCATCCGCTGACCGACGACGAAGTCGTCGCGTTCTATCGGTTGGCTTATGAGGAAGGCCTGCGCGTGGGCGTCGACATCACCTTCGAAGTTCACATCTACATGTGGTCCGAAGATGTGCGGCGCGTGCTGACGGTGGCGCGGAAGGTGCGCGAGGCAGGCATGCCGTTCAACTTCCTGTTGGACCATAGCCACGTCCTCATCAAGCTCGAAAGCAAAGAGGAACAGGCGCTGTGCGGCATGCGAGACGACGTCGGGTCGGGCCGCCTGATCCTCGATCCGTTCGAGCCTGGCAACGTCATCGACCTCTGGATCGCCGAGAACATGACGCTCTGGCACGCCGTGCGCCCCGTCGCTCCTGGAGGGCCGAAGAACCTCTGGGCTTTTCATCCCGACGGGCGCATGGGGCGGGCTTGCCAGTACCCATTCATGCGTCCCCGTCCCGGCGAATGGCATTCCGACTGGTTCGCCTACAAGCTCGAACCAACGAAGGAAGTGGTGCGCAAGGTGCTCGCGGCCCATCTCGACAACACCGGCAGCCGGTTGCGCTACGTTACGACCGAGATCATCGACTTGCCAGACTACGGCGATGGCGCTCGCTACTCGTTGTTCGAACACAGCGTCGCTTTGGCCCAGTGGATTCGAGAAACGGAAGGCCAGTTGCGCGCCCTGCGCGACCAACGCGCCGCAACACCGGTCGAAGCTTGCGCGGCTTGAGCAAGACCCATTCAAGACATCATTTCTTCGGACCCTCATGAAAACCAAAGCCGCCGTCGCCTGGAAATCCGCCGCCCCGCTCGCCATCGAAACCGTGGACCTCGAAGGCCCGAAGTTCGGCGAGGTGCTGGTCGAGATCAAGGCCACGGGCATCTGCCACACCGACTACTACACGCTCTCGGGCGCAGATCCCGAAGGCATCTTTCCCGCCATCCTGGGCCATGAAGGCGCGGGCATCGTGGTCGACGTCGGCCCCGGCGTGACGACACTCAAGAAGGGCGATCACGTCATCCCGCTCTATACGCCCGAATGCCGGCAGTGCAAGTTCTGCCTCTCGCGCAAGACCAACCTGTGCCAGCTGATCCGCGGCACGCAGGGCAAGGGCCTGATGCCCGACGCCACCAGCCGCTTCAGCCTGGACGGCAAGCCCATCTTCCACTACATGGGCACCTCGACCTTCAGCAACTACACGGTCGCGCCCGAGATCTCGCTGGCGAAGATCCGCGAGGACGCGCCCTTCGACAAGGTCTGCTACATCGGCTGCGGCGTGACCACCGGCATCGGCGCCGTGATCTTCACGGCCAAGGTGGAAGCCGGCGCCAACGTGGTGGTGTTCGGACTCGGCGGCATCGGCCTCAACGTGATCCAGGGCGCGAAGATGGTGGGCGCGGACAAGATCATCGGCGTCGACCTGAATCCGGCACGCGAAGCGATGGCGCGCAAGTTCGGCATGACGCATTTCATCAACCCGAAGCAGCTCGAAGAACGTGGCGAGAACGTGGTCGATGCCATCGTGCAGCTCACGGACGGCGGCGCCGACTACAGCTTCGAGTGCATCGGCAACACCAAGGTGATGCGCCAGGCGCTGGAATGCACGCACAAGGGCTGGGGCCGCAGCATCATCATCGGCGTGGCCGAGGCCGGCGCCGAGATCAGCACGCGGCCGTTCCAGCTCGTCACCGGCCGCAAGTGGGAAGGCTCGGCCTTCGGCGGCGCGCGCGGGCGCACCGACGTGCCGAAGATCGTCGACTGGTACATGGAGAACAAGATCAACATCGACGACCTGATCACGCACACCATGCCGCTGGAAGACATCAACAAGGGCTTCGA
>Ga0307515_10012107_pt1 | contig 16266 bp, 13 predicted proteins | sample 17_EM_MG_FD_194513 | JGI IMG/M metagenome (GOLD analysis project Ga0307515, IMG submission 194513) | Populus trichocarpa ectomycorrhiza microbial communities from riparian zone in the Pacific Northwest, United States - 17_EM | ecosystem: Host-associated > Plants > Roots > Unclassified | place...
CAGGCAGTTATGAGCACTATTACTTGAAGGTGGGTATTTCTCAGTGCTTGGTGTCTTGAGGGCTTCAGTACTTGGTCTCATGAGGGCTTCGGCACTTGGTGTCTTGAGGGCAGGCAGTCCTGTGCATTTGGTTTCTTTGGGGGCCCCAGTGCGTGGTCTCTCAAGGGCCTCAGCGCTTGGTGTCTTGAGGGCTTCAGCACTTGGTCTTTCGAGGGCTTCAGTACTTGGTGGCTTGAGGGCAGGCAGTTTTGTGCACTTGGTTTGAGGCCTTCAGTATTTCACTTGGTGTCTTGAGGGCAGGCAGTTATGAGCACTTACTTGAAGGTGGGTATTTCTCAGTACTTGGTTACTTGAGGGCTTCAGTACTTGGTCTCGTGAGGGCTTTGGCACTTGGTGTCTTGAGGGCAGGCAGTCCTTGAGGGCCCCAGCACTTGGTCTCTCAGAGGGCTTCGGCACTTGGCGGCTTGAGGGCAGGCAGTCCTGTGCACTTGGTTACTTGAGGGCCCCAGTGCGTGGTCTCTCAAGGGCTTCAGTGCTTGGTGTCTTGAGGGCTTCAGTACTTGGTCTTTCGAGGGCTTCAGTGCTTGTTGTCTTGAGGGCAGGCAGTTTTGTGCACTTGGTTACTCGAAGGCAGGTATTTCTCAGGACTTGGTTACTTGAGGGCTTCAGTACTTGGTGTCTTGAGGGCAGGCAGTTTTGTGCACTTGAGTACTGAAGCTTTTCTACACTTGGAACTTGAGGCTAGGGTACTCCCCTGTACTTTGCACTACAAGTTTTGGATCTGGAACCAATGATCTTGAAGGTATGGCCTTTCCATTGTGTCGGGCTCCTTCTTTGGCCGGGTTCCATTCTGTCAGGCTCAGTCTGGCTCCTTTTTTTGTCACACCCTGCTAGTTTGGGCAAGGTATGCTCTTTTTCGATGTGTCAGGGCTACCATGTTGGCACCCGCTTGCTCTTCTCCCAAGTGCCAAAATTTGCCTGCCCTTGAGAAACCAACTACTAAGTGCAGAAATTGTCCGCCCTTCTGGCAGCACAGACTCCTCCAATGACCTCATGTATGATGCTTCTTTCTTTGCTCTATTGTCCCAAAATCCGACTCACATGTTGTGGCCTCACAGAATCTGAGGTGAGCACAGCCACTAGTCCTTTGGATGCCTCAGAGGGGATGGATTACAAAGAGGGGGCTGTCTCCTCTTGAAGAGGTGGAAAAGAAATTTGCACTCAAGCTGCTGGGGTCATCCTATCACCATGCACTTGTCTGTGTCACCTGCAAAATTCTTCAATCAATTGGCACTCTGAAGTCACACTGGAGACATCATCATTCAAAATCCCAGAAGTTTACTGAGGGTTATATTGGTGTTCTCAGAGAGGCTGGTGCTTGCAACCAGGAAATTCCTGTACCAGACAAGAAGGTACCTTCTGTATCCTCTTTGGCAGATCCAGAAAATGGGTATTGGTGCTCAACTTGCTTTAAAGCAGCACCAAGCAAAGAAACCTTTCATCTTTCTGTGGAGCTTCCAGGACATAGGTGCAGAATATCAATTCAAGACCCCATTACTAGGCTGTATTTTGACATCATCAAAGGCATGGAAGTGTGGACAGTGGAATGGAGGAGCAGGTCAAGGAAGAGGCCCAGTACTGGAACAAACTTGTTGATGATGCATCAAATCTGGACCAGATTCACATTATCAACAATCAAAACATCAACCAATATGTTGAAGGGATGGAGTGACTGGATCTTATTGGAAACCATCACATCAAGCCCATATGGGATCATGGATTCTTGGTGGACCTTGACCTTGCCTCAGTCAACAATACAGCACTTGATAAACTTCCAAAAAATACTGTGGACATCCTGAAGAACAGAGAGGAAAAGGGCCCTGATTGGTACTGTATGCTGTGGATATCCAATCAGCTAGGGCAGTTATTGCCTTGATGCAGTCACATGAAATCCAGACTGAGTTGAGGAAGCATGGTGCAATCCAGCTCTGACAGACTCCTCCCATGCCTGGATGGGAAGGACCAGATAAGACTCTCAACAAAGTGAGAGAGCTCCTGCATAAAAATCCTACCCTTGGTCCCAATGGTCAGTAGACTGATAATCAGAAGAACAGCAACCTGACTTTCACCACCAGTCCCTAATAAAAAGCATCAAACAAACATCACTAGAATCAAACAACAGCCCTTGGATTCCTCTATCTCAGTCCAAGGTGTCAACTCTTTCCACACAGTACCCCCTATCTCCTCTGTAGTCTATGATGAAGTCAGTCAAGATGAAACCATAGCCATGGAAGACATTTGGCCATCAACTCCTCCAGTGGTATAGCCCCCCAGCACTTGAACAATCAAGAAGGACCTGTCACAGAACACACCACTTGGAGAAGAGGCTATTGACTCCCTCTTGTGCTGTCCAAGGGATCATGAGAGTTGCTTGTATGTCAATGGGATTCCTGGTGAGCTCTTTCTCATCTGAAAATCATGGAATCATTTCTGCCTGGTTTGTATAAAGATCCATTCAACACAAATCAGAGCCTTACTTCTTTGTCCTTTCTCAACTCCCTTTCACACCCATGTGCCAACATTTTCAGCCACTTTGCAGATAATATCCTCCCAGACATCTGCTGCCACCATGTTGAAGCACACTCCAGCTCTTCAGTCTACAGGAATACTACAGCAAATTTCTGAGAATTACAGTGGAGTTGTAACCCCTGGACATATTGGGGTGCAGTTGGCACTCCATTTCCAGATCACCAGGAGGATGGTGATCTGAATTCGGCTAAGTGCGATGGAATCGGTAATTCCGATGGTCTCCGACAGAGACACGCGAGCGGAAGCCGAAAGAGGAATAAAAGAAGAGCTTGAGGCTAGTCCGTTCGCCGACGGAATTAGGTTCTCCGCTCGTCCACGCGCGCCGGCAGGAATATAGTCTCCGAAGGGGAAGGGGGAAATGGGGACAACGACTTAGGGGCTTGTTGGACCTAATTCCCAAGCAACTGCCCAAAAGCACGACGGGCGCCCAATCTGTCTCGGCGTAAACGCTCTGACTAGGTGCGACACCGAAGGGGCTGACTGAAGCAGGGTTTCGGTCCGGCTGGCTAGCCCGGCGGTGCTACGGGTGGGAGTTAGCACGCGAGGGCGGGGGGAATGATCCACATGGTCTTGAGGTCCGAAGTCCGATGGGCCGAGACGAGCAAGCGAGCGAGGGCGGGGCGTCGGGATTCTTATCGAGCAAGGCGGGGCGCAATAACGTACGTCTATAATCGAGACGTCGAGTGAGGTACATGCCTCATCGAGTCCGAGCTTAAATACAAGGTCTAAATCACATACATGCGGCTACGAGACCGCAGGAGGCGGTGGAGTGGAAGGCGGTGAGGTGGGTGGCATCGCACAGGGTAGGTGGTAAGAAGCAGAGGCGGGGGTGGTGTGGAGGTGGGAACTACACACGGGCAATGAGGTGGAGGCCATGCGAATGCGGTGGAACGGAGGTGGAAGCGAAGAGGGAATAGTGGAGTGCGCGGGGCGGAGGGCCTACACTATCGGAGTGAGTCTAGTAGCTAGCGGAGAATGATACAAGCGTGGGGAAATACAGGGAATAAATCAGTGAACACCAGAAAGAGTCCGTAGCACGAGACACGAGTCATAGGGAACGGGGAAGGGGACGAGGGGATCGGAAGTGGAGCGGAGACGGGAGCAGAATCGGAGGGCGGTTGTCGGAGCGACCGGAGGGAGCGGAGAACGTCGGAATTAAGAGGAAAAGAGGAGAAAAAGGCGATATTATCGCACTAAGGTAGGCGGTGTCACAAAGGCGCCAGCACAGCCACACCCAGCCTCAGTGGTTCAAATCCCTGAGGTCGAGATTTTTTTTTTTGTATCTGTAGCTAGCGTAGCATTTCAATGGAAATAACTATCTTAATTCTATTCAGGTGTGTGCTCTGGCCTCCTCACTAGCGGCTGGTGGCAATGTGCGGTGACCGTGGTACCTGCTGCGGGCCTATGGCCCATCCGATCCAGTCCCGGTAGCTGTTCATGAACCTACCAGACCAAATCGAGAATGTGATCCAAGCACTCACACATATTCCGTATCATCTCTTCGACATTGTCAGTGAGCGGCTCCATGACACTTATGGGTCGCATCTTTGAAATGTTACTTAGTCAGGATTTCGTTGAGTTTTTAGGACGTCTCGTCCCCTTGATAACGTGTGTTTTTTTTGGCTACTAGCACACGGCTTAACTCAGGAACAAAGCAAGAGTTGAAACAAAGCAATATCACGTGACCTTGTTCCAAAAAAAAATTTTGTCCAGAGGACCAAAATCTCCCAAATGACGTATTTCGCCTAAAAACACAAAAACATTTGTCAGGCCGGCCAACAACATTTTTTCTATAGACGCTGAACGAGTGCAGCGGGCATGACTTTGCCTTCAGAGAAACTTTTATTATAAAGATCTACATATTTTACAGTTTCTATTCCAACTACAGGGAGCGGCCCCGACGAGCAGTAAAAGGTTGTGGCTGTGGTAGCGCCTTTGTGATGCCACCTACCTTAACTTCCTCATTACTGGCCACCCCAAGGTGTGGATATTCAAGAATGCCACACAGACCCTAATCCTTCAAATCCACTTTGAAGGTGAGCCATAGATAGTACTACCTGGAGACAGTATGATTTACAATTTGCAGTCTACCTGCACAAATGCCACCAGAGTCACAAATTATTCTTCTTGACCCACTGGCACCCATCAAAACTGGCCTAGGTACCTTCTCAGTTGCAATTCAGCAACCTGGTGACCTTGTCTTGACCCACATGGAGAGTAGTCACCAGGGGTACAACACTGGAAATAACCTTGCCATTGCTGTCAACTGGGCCAGCAAGGATTGGCTCTTCCACTGCCTTTCTCAGCACACTGAGTATTCACACCATTCTACCTCAATTGAATGGCTTTAAGAAAAGCAGTGAAGGGTGGAGAGGGTCAAATGTCAGAATTTGTCACTTTTTATGCCTGTTTAGCATATCCAAGGAACTGGAGGGCAAGTGACATGGGAACAGAGTGACTGCATGTCAGAATTTGTGGTTTTGCTATTAGTTTTACTGCTGTACATGTTTGCAACTAGTTGGTTTATTAACCTGATTGTTACATCCAATCACATCAAACTTGCATCTGATCACTGAAAAAATTTCACAGAGAAATCATGTCATTCTGAATCTGACTCACCTGTTGTGGCTTCACAGAATTTGAGGGGGGGGGCAAACCTCAGCCCATTGACAATGTGTCTTTGGCACCACAGACCCCTCCAATGGCCTTTGGTATGACACCTATTCATTCTCCGTCATTCCAAATCTGACCCATGTGTGGTGGCTTCACAGAATCAGAGACAAGCAGCATGGCTACCAGTCCTTTGGTCACCTCTGAGGACATAGAGTGGAGCGAGGGGCAGTCTTCTCTTGAACAGGAGCAGTCTTGTCCTGAACAGGAGTGGTCCCCTCTTGAACAGGAGTGGTCTTCTCTGGAAGAGGTTGAAGATATTGAAGATAAATATGGACTCAAGCTACTGGGGTCATCCTATTGCTATGCACTAGTCTGCCTCACCTGCAAAGTTCTTCACCTACTCAATTCTCTGAAGTCCCACTGGAGACACCATCACTCTAGCTCTAAAGAGAACATTACTGATGGAGATATTGATGTTCTCAGACATGCTGGAGCTTGCAGGAGGACAATTCCTGTGCCAGAGAAGAGGGTGCTTCTCATACCTTCTCTGAAGGACACCCAAGATGGGTATTGGTGCTCGACCTGCTGTAAAGCAGCACCAAAGAGAGATACCATCCATCTTTCTGAGCATGGTAAAAATCACTGCCCTGGCATAGTATCCAAGACATTGGTCCAGAGTATCAACACCAAGAAATGGACAGAAGTGTTGATGATGAATCAGAAGAGCAGGTGGAGGAAGAAGTGCAGCACCAGGATGAACTGGTCAATCAAGTGTCAAATCTAGAGCAGATCCAGGTTATAAATAATAGAAATGTCAGACAATTCATTTGAGGGACAGAGTGGTTGGACTTGCTTGGTACATGTCACATCAAGCCCATACAAGATCTAGTGGAGCTTCCCACATTCAGGGAATGAAATGGAAATGACCATAGAGGGGACTACCCAGCCCTTTGCTCCCTTCTTTAGCAGTACAGTATGTGGCATCACTGGTTCCTGTGCTTGATGAGCTTCCTTGTATACTTCATCAGCATCTGGCCACTATGAATGGGTGAGTAAGCATCTTTCAAGGGGTTCCTTTATTGAACCCTTCTAGTGATGCTCTCAATGACCAGGAATTCAGGAGGCATCAAAATGATAAGACTATCAAGAAGTACATCAAGGGTGCTGCCAGGTTCATTTATATGACCCTGAGACACACAGAACTCTCTCCATCCAAGGAGGTGCCCCTCAATGTCAATTTTTTACCAAGTCAAGTCCATGCAGCAAACACACTGCATACCCTCCTTCACAACCAGGATGATTCCACAATTGACACAGAATTGGCTAAGGAACTCATTCATGCCCTCCTGTCTTCCCTCTTCTTCCCACAAGACAGCTCCTGTGAGAAGGGGGCAGTGGGTTGCCACAACCCTATCAACTGCATCCTTGCAACAAGTCTTCAAGATGATGGCAAATTCCAGCCACCCCTGATTAGGGGCTGGGCAAGTACTAGAACATGATGGTACCCACCATGATAGTGACTGACTAAGACCTAAACTCATGGTGACAGAATCCTTTGGGTTGAAGCCATGCCTTGGCTCACCTTTCAACAGGAAAATGACCCTAAAGACACATTTAAGAAGGCTCCAAAATGGCTCCAATAGATCAAGGTGATTGTCTTGAAGTGGCCTGCAATCACCCAGCCTCAGCCCATTTGAATATGGGTGGCAACACCTCAAGTGGCAGCCCAATGTCTATGGGCTGCTCCTGCTTGTGTGGATGAACTTTGGGGGCAAGTGCTGGTGGAATGGGATAGAACACCAAGTAAGGTTTGTATAAATGTGGTTGACAGCAAACCCAGACAAATAGAGGCAGTGATAAAGGCCAAAGAGGCCCAAACCAGGTGCTAGCAAAAAAACTGATTGGTCGAGTTTGCCTGATTGTACAATTTATATTAAATGACTGACAAACATTGAAGTTCTCAGCTTTGGCACATTAAAGGACTAGATGTCTACCTTTGTGATCACAAATTCCCATGGGTTTACCTTTGTTCTCTGGGCCATAATTCTACCCACAAGCAAAATTTGCCCTTTTGAAAATCAGTTTTTTTGCTCACTGTACACCATTCTTCACAAGTCAAATACACCACCTGCAAATGTTAGACTAGTGCAGTGAGTGAGCGGGTGAGAGAACCGTGAGATGTATACATAAGTAGCATACCTAGCGCAGCGAGTGAGCGGGCGAGAGAACTGTGAGGATCTTTCGCCCCCTCCACTCGTTGTGCCTATATACATGATTGAGACAATAAGCTGGCCAGTGTGGCCTACAGATAAGAGCAAACACCACAGAAGACATACAGACAATAGGACAGACCCAATCGGGAAATAGTGGCACAGAGATAGTGGTCGTGTGGCTTGGGCGTGTAGGCCACAAACTGGGAGTGTGGCCGGACAAAGGTGAGGCTGGAGTGGGACAAGGATGAGGCTGGGGCGGGGGTGAGTCTGAGGCTGGACCGATACGTCATAGCAATCCAACACAACCCCCTCGGCCCATCAGGGGCGACCCCTAGATGTACATCGGTCCAGGGATAGCCCATCGGTCAAAGACGTAGTCCAAGCATATCCCGGAACTTCGTGAACTTGAGCCTACCAAGTGGTTTCATGAAAATATCGGCAGGATTCTCATTACCAGGAATGTGTGAGACGGCGATCTGCTTCTGATCAACCAGATCGCGGATCCAATGGTACGCGCGATGGACATGCTTCATCGTCGACTGGTGTTCGGGGTGCTTGGTGACTTGAATAGCAGATTTGTTGTCAACCAAAAGCGGGGAGGGGCGCGAAATATCGTAGCCCAGTTCTTCGAGGAGGTACCTCATCCATACAATCTCACAGCCGACCTTCGACGCAGTCGTGTATTCGGACTTGGTGCTGGAGAGAGACACGTGTGGTTGAAGCCGACTTCCCCATTGAATAGCGCCTCCGCCAATGCAAACGGCGAAGCCACCAGTTGATCGACTGTTGTCCGGGTTCCCGCTGAGGTCGGCGTCCGAGTACGTGGTGAATAGATCGGGTGCAGAAGAACGTGAATAGACGAGTTTCATACCTGTAGTTCCCTTAAGATATCAAAGAACCCGCTTGGCGGCGTGCCAGTGCGGGAGACCAGGATTTTTGACGAACCGACACAGCACACTGATCACGTAAGCGATATCGGGGCAAGTGGCAATGGCCAGGTAGAGGAGCTTCCTGATCAACTCACGATAGGGGACGGCTTTCATTTCTGATCGTCCTTCAGGTGTGTCTGGGGACATTCGCGCTGAGAGCTTCTGGTTTTCGTCCATCAGAGTGAGGGAGGGGTTGCAATCGGCCATTCTGAACTGTTCCAGGATCGACTCCACATAGCCTGGCTGAGAGAGAGAGATGGTACGGGCGGCGCGGTCGCGTTCGATCTTGATGCCAAGTATGGATGTGGTCGGGCCTTGGTCGTGAATCTTAAAGTGGGTCATGAGGTCGGATTTGACACGTTGGATGGCGGCCTTTGAGTTCGATGTGAGGAGGAGATCGTCGACGTGAATCGGCATCATGATGCGGTCGTCGCTGTGTCAGTACACATAAACTGAGTAGTCACAGTCTATGCGTTCGAAACCGATGGTGGTGAGTACCGAATGGAGCTTCAGCGCCCAGATGCGCGGGCCCTGCTTAATACCATATAGGCCCTTTAGGAGGCGCACTACCCACCGCTTTGGATCTTCCCCAGGCCGAGGATCTCCTTCAACCTCAAGTCCCTCCGGAACCTTCATATAAATCTCCGCATCTATGTCCCCGTTAAGGAAAGCGGTCGAAATATCCACTGACTCCAGTTCCAGATCCTCCGCCGCGGCAATGGCCAGCACGGCGCGCATAGCAGCCATCCTGGCCGTTGACGCAAAGATCTCATTATAGTGGATACCCTGAACCTGTGAGTACCCCTGTGCCACGATGCGCCCCTTGTACTTATCGATAGACCCATCAGGCAAGCGCTTGATTTTGAACACCCAACGGGAGCCGATCGCACGCCTACCAGGAGGCAGTTGGGCCAGCTCCCACATGCCGTTCTGCAGGTGTGCCTCGATCTCCGCAAGGGCGGCAGTGACCCATTTGTCCATGTCGGGCTGCTTGAGTGCATCGGCGAGGGTCTTCGGCTCGATACTAATGCTCGTATTGAGTGCACACTCCACAGCATCCACAAGTGGAATAGCGAAGCCATGGGTGGGCCCGGCCGAATTCGCTTCGGCTAAGGCACCAGGGAACCGGGCCCTGGAGACACGTTTGGGCAGGAGTGGGAGCCCGAGCGAAGGGTGATGCTCAAAATGTGACGTCAGCTGCTTAACAGCAGGAGGGGTGCGGGGGCACTCGAGTAGATCGTGGGGTGGCAATGCGTGTACGATGAGCCTTGGTGCGGGGTCAGGCTGCCCATCGTCCAACAGGTCAGCTGCAGGTTCAGGCTTGGGGGCAGGCGCAGGCGCAGGATCGAGCTGGGCTGCAGGCACAGGTGGCGGGGCAGGTAGCTCCAGAGGATTGGTCGGAATCGCGGGGAAAAGGATGGCGGGAGGCTCAGGTAGGACAGGAGTCGTAGTACCAGCAGGTGGAGTAGGATCGATGGACGTATCCACCCCAGATAGCCCAGGCCTATGGAAGGGAAAAACAGATTCACGGAAAACGGCACTGTCGGAGATGACCTCCTTACGCGTCTGTGGATCCCAAAACCTCCAACCCTTATAGTCCGTTGGGTATCCGATGAGTACGCATTGAGTCGCATGCAGGAGAAGAGCTGGGCGCTGATCCTTCTGCAGGTGGATGTATGCGAGACAGCCGAAAGGGCGCATGGACGATAGATCGGGCTTACGATTATAGAACAGCTCAAAGGGGGTGAGTGGAGCGGTAGTGGAGGATGGGAGCCAGATTTTACCATGGAGCCAGTGCGTCGCAGCGTCCTCCCACCAAGTGCGCGCAAGGCCAGACTGTGATAGTAAGGTCGTTACTCCTTCAGCGATCGATCGGTTCATACGTTCAGCAACTCCGAGCTGTTGGGGCGTATCACGGATGGAATGCTCACGTCTGATCCCAGCCCTGGTCAGGAAATCGTCGAAATCACCTGACATGTACTCGCTACCCTTGTCATCTCGTAAGATGCCTATCCGATGTCCAGTGACGTTCTCAGCCCAGGCCTTGTACTTTCGGAAAGCAGCATAGACTTCCGATTTCCTGGCGATAAAGTAGACAGCCGGGAATCGTGAGTGGTCATCGATGAAGGTAACCCAATAGTAGTGGCCCCGTCAGCTACGGACCGGTACTGGGCCATGCACGTCTGAGAAAACGCGGAGCAGCGGACGCTCGGCACGGGTGGCAGGTTTTGAATGAGGTGCCCAGGTGAGTTTCCCGTTGACACAGTCTTCACAAAAGTCGTCTGTGGCGGCCCCAGTAACACGATCCGGGATGCCAGTGATAGAGCTGGCCCGAATGAGGTGCCGAATTGCTGAGTGGGGCATGTGGTTCAGGCGCGCGTGCAATTCTTCAATTGAGACGCTGGCCGATTCGACTGCCTGAATAGGCTTCCAATCGAGATACACTAAATCGTTCGATCGGATCGTGGCAGTGAACTCCATGGCCCCTGTCCGGCGATTGATCCACTTGCGCTTCGGGTACTCTGCAACCTCTGAGTGCGTATCGTGGTGTTCCCTTGCGAACTTGTTGGATGCGAATAGGCTGATGGTAAGGAAGGGTACAAAGAGGACATTGTGTATTGCAATTATGTAGCCGCAATCAGAGAGAAATCGTATAGAACCCAGACCTTCGGAGTAGATAACCTTTCCATCAGCCAAACGAATCATGCGCCAGTCCGGCTTGAGACTCAAGAAGGCGGAGCGAACGCTGCTCATTGAGCTTGAGGCGCCTGAGTCGCAAAGCCAGTCGTCAGTGGCGCGCAAATCGTGGGAGAGGAATGCGGTAGCTACCCCTGCAGTCTCCTGGGCGGCTGGTACGGGCGCGATGTTATTGGTAGGGCCGGCGTTCATGGCATTGGCATTGGCAGCATTACCGCCGCGGCCTCTGCCCCTTCGGCGGCCGCCCCCATAGTTGCCATAGTTGTTGTTGTTGTTGTTGTTGTTGTTGTTGCCATGATTGTTGCCGTTGCTACCGCCGGCACTGGTGCCAACACACTGGACGACGAGTCGCGCGATCGCCTCGAAATGAGGACAGTCCCTTGTGTAATGACCGGGCTGATCACACCTATGGCATTGGAGGGAGAAGGCCGCGCTCGCCAACTCGATCTCGGACGCCACCGCAGCGTCCCTGTCGGTGCGGATAAAAGCGGAGTAGGCGTCGCTGAGGGTGACCTCCTTCTGGGAGACCAGCTGGCGGCGAAGGGGATCGTCTGCTTGGAGTGTGCTGAGGATGGTGAAGAGGGCAATCTCGTCGAATCGCTCCTCCTGGGACTGGTTAGCGGGCGTGATGCGGATGATTCTGCTGCGAGCATCGTCGACACGGTGATAGAGATCAACGTAAGTTTCTCCAGATCGCCTGCGGGTACCGAGGAGCTGCATCCAGGCTTCGTGGCGGAGACTCGCGTCGAGCGAAACGTGCTGGGCCTCGATGGCCTTCCAAAGGGGCCAGACACCGCCGTGTTTGTGCTTGGAGAGGAGCTCGTAGTGCAAATCGGCGGCGATCCCCATGATAACGCCCATCGCGTGTTGCTCAGAGCGAATCCACTTCTCCGCCCCGGTCATGTCAGTCAGCGCCACCGGATCAACCAGGTCGCCATTAGCGTCCCTTGTGCGTCTAATGATGCGAACATGATTACCCGGAGTGAGGTGGGCCTTGACACTGAGTTGCCACTTCAGGTAATTCTTCTTGGTGAGGACGGGGACGTGGGAATAGGAATGAGGAGCGTCGTTGTGTTCAGCATGGGACCCGTGAGTAGGGCCAAGGACGGTTGGGCTCGGGGCCTGCGGGCTAGGTGTGGAAGAGCAGCTCATAACCTGTTAGACTAGCGCAGCGAGTGAGCGGGCGAGAGAACCGTGAGATGTATACATAAGTAGCATACCTAGCGCAGCGAGTGAGCGGGCGAGAGAACCGTGAGGATCTTTCGCCCCCTCCGCTCGTTGCGCCTATATACATGATCGAGACAATAAGCTGGCCAGTGTGGCCTACAGATAAGAGCAAACACCACAGAAGACATACGGACAATAGGACAGACCCAATCGGGAAATAGTGGCACAGAGATAGTGGTCGTGTGGCTTGGGCATGTAGGCCACAAACTGGGAGTGTGGCCGGACAAAGGTGAGGCTGGAGTGGGACAAGGATGAGGCTGGGGCGGGGGTGAGTCTGAGGCTGGACCGATACGTCATAGCAATCCAACAGCAAATGACTGATATAACACCAGACACCAAGGACCTATGAACAAGACAACAGTATCAAAAGGCTACTAATGAATTAGTGGCACACATGATCAATAAAACACATCAGGCAGGTTGCTCGATGAAGATGTGTCAGACAGGTGTGCTGAGGAGGTCAGAGGTGCAGTGGTTTGTGGGGCCTCTGCCTGCATGGCATGGACATGCTCACACAGACTGGGCTTATCACCCTGGGCATGGGCATATGGGTGCAGGCAGCTTGATGAAGACGTGTCAGATGGGTGTGCTGAGGAGATTGGAGATGCAGTGGTTTCCAGGGCCTCTGAGGTGGGCAGTTTGCTAACAGGGGACATGTCCAGGATAGAGAACAAGTTAAGAGCAGCAGAGGTCAAAAATTGACATGCTCAGTGCATGTGAGATGTGGAGTTGGGCAAGCTTGGGGAAACTTGCATCATTGGGAGCATCAAGAGATTTTGAACTAGGAGTGTGTAAGTCACCAAGAGGATCATAGTGGACGAAGAATGGGGGGTTGTAGAGGGGGAAAAATGGAGGGGTTTTGATCAACCCCCATTATATGTCAACATGCTCACAAAGCAGCATGGTAAGGTCAGATTTTCAGTCTCATTGGTGATCACTCCTGCACTGGAACACCACAGACATGTCTCTGTGAGCCCAAAGATGCTGAATAAAATCTGTCAATTGCTGACAGAGCAATTGTGAAGCCAAGAGCAAGCACCAAATCACCTCCTAGAGACACGAGGCAACTGTGAGGTGGGATAAATGGTGATGGTCAAGCCATGATGCTGCCATGATAGCATTGCTGTGAGTTGAGTCAAGGCCATCTGCATTTGGACGACTCATGAGTTGTTGCCAAATTGGGAATGAGTCTGACAAGTTGAGACAAAGGATGGAAGGTGCAAAACGAGATCAACTAATGTTATTCTGTGAAATACTGTATACCGCATGCTGTTTTTTGGATCAAATGGGGCTATGGTGCTTCTGGCTACTGTGCTACTGAGCTACCATGGTACAATGGTACAGATACAAACCCCAAGGTCATTATATACATGAAACTCAGCCCTACATGTGATAAAACATAAAGGTGCCATGTTAAATGTCTCAAGAGGTGTATGAGATATGTGTGTTTTAGGTTTGCTATGAAGCAAATACATTCAGCCTAGTGGAATCATCATGTGTTTGAAATTTATACATGAAGGAACATTTCTGGCCAAAGGGAGGGCTGGGCTGTTTGAAACATTCAGAAGATAGCCTTATCACGATTTCACATGCCTTGGACATTTGTACTACAACACCACCTGAGTTTACATCTCATACATGCAGCACAGAGGGTGTGCAGACAATGAGTACTGAGGCAACCCTCATGACAGTGGGTCCAGGGGGCATGTTAAAATATAGAATCCACTGTCACTCACTTTCTGGGTGGCTCAGGAGGGAGATTGAGTGCCCATCAGTCAGGAATTAGGGAAGTCCCAGGTCTGAATCCTGGTCCAGTCATTTTATGTACTTTATCATTGAACCTAGAACATACACATCATATACACCTTTTGGGAGCTTTGAAGTTGCACAGTTCTAACATTCACTACATTCAGTGCTGAGACATGCCAGGTGACAAACATCTTGATTAATATATACTTAATAAGCCATAAAACTGATATAATGAGCAGAGGATCTCAGTGGAGAGAACCTGTACATACCTTACATGGATGAACCTTCTCCCACATACTTGTTGGCCTCCTGTAGTAAATCTGCAATCCACTCAGCAGACAATGCATGCACTTTGCCTTTCATGCATTTCATGTCCTCAAGGAAGCTGTCCCAATACACCCAGTGTGGGGGATGGTCAGGTGCTGATTTGACCTCATCCCTCTCCATTGGTTTGTTGAACTGCTTCTGCTACACTACAATATCTCCAGTGTCTGAGTGTGGAGGTTCAGGTGAGTGGTCCACATCAATTTCATCTACCACCAAAGGATTAGCCTTCTGTCTTTTTCTTCTGGACAGGAGCCCTTCATCTGAAGTATTAGATGTTCTGGAGCATCTTTTTTTCCCAGGTCCATGAGCTACTCCCCCCTTTCCTTTTGGGGCAGCCTGCTGGGACATGGACTGGTGGGGAGAGGGAGGACTTGCCAGCTGGTGTTGTAGCCCAAGTCTGGGAGTGGCCCTCCCCTTTCCTTTCGTAACAGCCCACTGAGATGTCAACTGAACCCTGGGAGGGGGAGAGGGAGGACTTTCCAGCTGGACTTTCTGCGCAAGTACTCTGGGAACAGTGCTCCCCTTTCCTTTTGGGGCAGGCTGCTGAGATGTGGACTGGTGGGAGGGGGAGGACTTGCCAGCTGGTGTTTTAGCCCAAGTCTGGGGGTGGCCCTCCCCTTTCCTTTTGTAACAGCCTGCTGAGATGTCAACTGGACCCTGGGAGGGGGAGAGGGAGGAATTTCTGGTTGCTCATTGTCCAGAGTTGACTCCCTGGACTGGTTTTTGCACCCAGGTCCAGGAGTCACCTTCACTTTCCTTTTGGCACATGCTGCTGAGATGTCAAGGCCCAAATACCCATCCATCTTGTTGACTATCAGAGCCAGATACTTTGCAAACTTCATGTCCACACTGGGACCCTGAACTCCACCTGTCATAGCCAGGAGATAGAACCTGCTTGGGTTAAGAGGTTTCCTCCCTGTTGTGAAGGAAAACACTTCAAGGTCCTTGACTGTGACCTTGTCCTGCAATGCCTGGGATGTAATGGACCAGACACATGCTAGAATACCATCTCATAGCTGCAGATGGATTGTTGAGAGAAGAATAATTGATTATCAAAGGATACCATGTACTTCTTTGTGCTTAGCTAGATGCTGAGCAAGTGTCAGATAGACATCGACCCCTTTTTTGCAGACACAGGGATTCTTGAGGTCCACATTGAAAAGGAAATGGATTGTCCAGTAGATGAATACTATTGCCAGGTTGACTTTTGAGAAGAACCATCCTTTTAGATTAAATACATTCACAAGAGCCCACTGGAATAAGTCAGCAATAAAGTCATTTTGTGAAAGGTTTGCTTATGCAGTGTGACCCATCTGCCCAGTTGTACTCCCCAGTAAAGAGTGACTTGCCATTGGGGTGTTGTACCATTAAGTCGCATGTGTTCATACCAATCTCTTTCATCTGTGTGCTCATGAAGACACCCAAGTCTCCATGTTTGATAGGAGTACAAGGGTTTGGGTTTGGCCATTTCCACATCCTGTGCACTTTGAATGCATATGGGGGGGTTACAAGGGTATTTGAAATGTGTTGAAGTTGACCAGTGCACTCCCAGAGAGCCAACACACACAGCTATTATGGAATGAGCATGATGTTGATACTGAAAAAAATTTGACAACATACTGATTGGTGCTTAGTGTAGCCCATCTCTTCAAACCTTTTTTCCATGACAACTGTTGGTGTGAAGGAAGGGGTACCTGGAGAGCTGGTGTAATATTACTGAGAGTGCAGAAACACCCTGAAGCCATTTGTAGGGCTTTGGAATGGCATCAGCCTTCTGTATTCCTATTGATAGATATGCATTATGGATGATGGAATTGCCCTTGGTATTCTCTACAGTATTAATATCTGCCAAGAACCCACTCATTAGCTCCTGTGATTTTTGACTTTCAGGTTCAGCTGATGACCAGTCAGCATATGATTTT
>Ga0307515_10012108_pt1 | contig 16266 bp, 12 predicted proteins | sample 17_EM_MG_FD_194513 | JGI IMG/M metagenome (GOLD analysis project Ga0307515, IMG submission 194513) | Populus trichocarpa ectomycorrhiza microbial communities from riparian zone in the Pacific Northwest, United States - 17_EM | ecosystem: Host-associated > Plants > Roots > Unclassified | place...
TGCTTCGTGACTAATGGTATCCAATTCCGTATGGTAGTCACGTGTACTTGCTTCAGTCAAACATGTATCATTACCGCTATCAGGGGAGAACCCCTAACATAAAACATCTATAAAAAAATTATATTTTACTTTCCAGTTACCAATATACTGTATTGCAAATTTTTGTTGTACTACTGAATAAAAACATTCCAATAAAGATATTAATCCACAACCACTCAGCCAATAATAAAGATATCATAAATCTGAACCTGGGATGTCACAGTAAGTATAGTTATATATATTTTCTGAATATAACACTTTGTTGTCAGAGTCCAACTTGCAGACTTCAATTAATGGGTCATTCTAGATCTGAGTTCATGTGGTTATACTTGCCAATATCAGCCACTCAGCCACAGAATTCTGACCAATAAGAATCGAAAATGACACATGTCGTCTCCTTATATGAATAAATGAGTTCCATGTGCAGGCTTGATCGGTTACCCGGTCGTGGGCGGTTACACGGTAAAATACATTACCTATGTTCTGCTAAATTAATACTCGGAGGGAATCACTACTGAGGAACGCTGTAGGCGGAGAATAGAGGGGCCTGTTCCCGCTGCACAGCACAATCTTACCGGGAGGCCTCTCACATTCCAACTTCCCCAAACACATTGGGCTGTTTCCATTGGATGGAAGCTAGAGGCCTCCTGCATTGGATGGGAGGTTTTGGGAGGCCTTCCGCAGAAGAAGGGCGTTGTGTAGGACGACTGGGCCAGTGTGCAAACCCAGCCCTGTCGACAGCCTTACATTTGTCGAGATGCTTGAGTGTGGGAGTACAAGAGAAGATGTTTCTAGCCCTCGTCGTCGCCGGTGAACTAATCGAGCAATAGGGGCATATCCCTAAAGCGCACAGTGCAGTTCGCGCCCGTAGCCCACATGGTGATATGGATCAATGGCCAGACCGGTCACCGGTCAACTCTGTGAGTCACTTGATTGCATAGTGAGAGTCCCTTAAGTTAAAGCCGACCAGAAATTGGTGAATATAACCAGTTTCCGCGACGTTCCATCTCACCTTACGCCTGCTGCATCTGGTGGTGAGATATCTCATCAATCATTGAATTGAGTCTCAACGCTCTCATATCTACCATTCCCGAATACTTACGAAATTGTTATAATGGCAACCAACTGCGAGAACGCATCAAGCAGCATGCCGGGCCCATCGGCGGATCCTCAGCTGAACCAATCGACTGCTCCCGAAAGTCGACCTGCTTCCAATAACAACAAAGCAGTAGTTGTCGGCTTATACGGAATTCCCGGCTCCGGCAAGACGTTTCTCCTGGACCAGCTGAAGCAAAAACTCGGACAAGAGCATTTCGAGTTCTACGAAGGCTCTAAGATGATTACCGATCTTGTTCCCGGCGGTCTCGACGCATTCCAGAAACAGGAAGAGCAAGAGAAGATGTATTGGCGCCAGCTTGCCATCGACACGATCGGAAAGGAATGCGCCGACAGCAGACGAGTCGCAGTCGTCGCTGGACATTTCATGTTCTGGCCCGAGGAGGAGGAAGCTGGACAGCCAGTATATACTAGAAATGACCTAGACACATTCACGCACATCCTCTACTTGGACGCTCCTACCGAACTCGTCGCGCAGCGTTGTCTGGACGACACGAAAAGAAATCGTCCGTCTGCGTCTATCAACCATCTACGCAAGTGGCAGCAGGCCGAAAAGACCCAGCTGCGTCATCTCTGCCGCCATCATGGTATCCTGTTCTCGCTCGTATTCCCGCATCCGACGTTGCTGAACAAAGTCTCGACACTGCTACGCGATTTCCGGCATCATACCGAGGAGTGCAACCTGTCTCGCGCCGAAAGCAGGATGGACGAGGTCCTTGCCGCTGGCCAAGGACAGCTAGAGACGGTGTTGATTATGGACGCCGATAGGACGTTAGCTGCAAAGGACAGCGGTGCGTTGTTCTGGAAGATGGTCTCCAACTCTCGGCAGTCGACGGACGAGGAATCTCGGTTGAAGACGTTATTCAGCAGCCCGTTGGGTTACTCGTACACTGCCTTTCGCCAGGCCGCTTTGCTGTATGAAGAGACGGCCGACGATCAAGAGTTTAATGCCCTCTGCGAAGACGTGGCGTCAGCGGTGACTATGCATCCCGAGTTTGTGTCGTTGTTGCGACTGGTAGCAGAACAAGATCATGTTAGCGCGGTGGTTGTTACCTGTGGGCTGCGTCGTGTCTGGGACAAAGTCCTGGAGAGAGAAGGTCTGTCCAAGACGGTAAAGGTCATCGGCGGCGGTCGTATCGCAGACGGGTTCGTCGTTACTGCTGCAGTGAAAGCCGCCACGGTCGTCCGTTTCAGAGATATCTACCACATGTACGTTTGGGCGTTTGGAGATAGTGTGCTGGACCTGCCAATGTTGAGCAAGGCAGATCAAGCCGTTGTTGTGGTCGGCGAGGAGCAGACGAGGAGCAAGACTATGGACGCGACATTATTAAACGCCATCGACAATGATGGTCTTCGAGCACGACAAGCTTTGCTGCCTAGCAATGCATCACCACGTCTGGACACTACCAAGCTTCCCCTAGTCCAGCTTACGGACCCCGAGTTTATCGATTCTATTATCCGCCGCCGCGGCAGTCGACATCCTTTTCAAGTACTCCATGCAACAGACAGAAACGCCGCCAAGCTGCTCATGACGCCGATGCGCGATGCCACGGTTGCCGGCCCGGCCCTGCGGGAAGCCCATCGCCGTGTCGGATGGTATCTGGCGACCGAATTCTTGGCAGAAATGATTGGGGTGGAGGAGTATCCAATTCCGCACGTACAAGGCCATCAGACCAGCGGCTATAGACTCTGCCACGAGAAGAAGACATCGATTGTGGCGCTGATGCGCGGCGGAGAAGCCATGGCTTTCGGCGTCAATGAAGCCTTCCCGTGCGCGATGTTCGCCCACGCCAAACGTCCCGAGGACATCGAGCCCCACCATCTACTGCAACAGCGCACCGTTGTGCTGGTCGATTCGGTGGTGAACAGTGGCAAGACGGTAGTGAACTTTGTGCGACACATCCGCAGTCTGCATGCCACTATTCGCATTGTGGTAGTTGCCGGCGTTGTCCAAGCTCAGTCAGTTTCTGAGGGCAGCGTCGCCCAGACACTCGCCCGTAACGCAAATTTCAGCCTTATTGCACTTCGCCTCTCTGATAATAAGTTCACCGGCAGAGGCACCACGGACACTGGCAACCGTCTCTTTAATACGACACATATGCCCTGACTGTATTTCTTAATTGCAAGTACGGGCTCTCACAATCATCTGGATGGATTTGAGCTGACTTCTCTGACAGGAAGGATGGAGTGCCTTAGGAGGATGCGAAGATGCTGGATGATTTTGACGATTTTCATCCCTGTTTGTTAGAAGGAATTTCGCCTTTTGTTGAACTAAGTAGTTGAAACATGACCCCCGAGCTCGAAGCTCATATTACTGAAGAGGTTTGGGCATTCACGAATAGTAGCCCAGTTCAAGTTGTAGGGATCATAAATGAGTGTGTATTGGATTCATATGCTCAAGACGCATTTCCTCCTGTTTCGTAATTCTTCCGCATCGTTTGCTACGTGCCACTCGATTTATCACCTCCATTCCAAGGTCAATGCACACTCTCGTGAGCCTGTCGTGACCTCCAATCCGACTAAATAATGCTGAAATAATCCAACATCACGTGGACTAACGTCTACAGCCCCGTCAAACAAGGCTGGGCGTCATTCTGATCATTGACCAGAGATGCACTCGCTGATATTCTGCGACCTGATACCGGAAAATCGGAAAACCGGAAGATCCGATTGTAGGAGGATGGAAAGGTCTTCACAGGAATAGGACTTATCAAACGCCATCCTCTCCCAAAGACTGCTTCTCCATGATCTGGCATAGCTTCTCTCCTTCGCGAAATTGATCACGACATCGAACGTGGCATCGAAGCTGTGCCAACCCTCCTTGGTGTTTAGCCCATATCATCAAAGGCTTCAATTAGCAGTACCTGTGTGAACCCCTTTAGGCTTAGCGCCTCGCGGATCAAGTTCCATAACAAATACAGAATCAACTTCCCAGAAACCCAAATACCATGTTGAAAAATGGAATTAAGGAAACAATTAGCCGTCCACAAACAAACCCCTCACGGCTGCGCTGCTACCTCGCATCCTTCCCACAGCACATGGCCTCCAGACTCTTTACCGGTAGCTCATCATGTTCGGAGACCTACTCAACGCATACGCATCTACTTCACGAGGGCAGCGACTTGACTTGAACCGTTCTGCTGCCCGTATTCCTAAAACACTGTCCGCTGGCGGGCATGGGCCCATAAATGATAGTGATGGCCATGACGAATATATCAACAACACTCTTGCAGAGGAGTTCAGCAAGTTGACCATTAACAACCCATCTCTTGCCTCATATGTCGATCCCTCTGCCCTCTCCATTCCGAAGCCTAACGAATTGGAACAATCAACGATCCTTTAAGGCATTCTAATGATACCATTTTACTTCTCCTATAGTTTGAGACTCAGCAAGATATCATTGAGTCATCAATCAACATTAGTTACTATGTATATCGTCATATCATGAAGTTTCCACCATACGACCCCCGCCTCCTCCTCTTCAGTGTCACGAAAGATCACTCGAAGTCTTTGAAATTTGTATCGTCGAATCCATCCGATCACGCGATATTACTCGCGAATTTAGTCAGCAGATGGATTTACCTAGTATTTTTGTCCGGCATAGTCTGAATTTCCTTAAGACCAAGGGAGAGCGGAGCGAACATGCACATTGAAAAGATGAATCGAGGCTCTCAGCGACGCGAAATCAAGTTACCCGCTACAGTTCTCGCACGAACGAATACTTGCCACAGATCCCGCATGGACTATTACCCCCCCGGAACATTTGTTGGGCATCACCGGGAGCATAGGTACCTCATAAAGGCCGCGTCTCAGCGCCTAATCCGGGTAGGAAACAGCCACTATCTGACGTACCGTACAGTAGATTTACCACACGGAAACAGCCTTGGGGATGGGGTGGTTTCGAATTACTCTCTACAATGCACTCTCGTACTGATAATCTAATGCTGACACCAGGATAATTATTCATATGAGACGACATGTGTCTTTTTCGATTCTTATTGATCAGAATATTGTGGCTGAGTGGCTGATAGTGGCAAGTATAAACCACATGAACTCAGATCTAGAATGACCCATTAATTTAAGTCTGCAAGTTGGACTCTGACAACAAAGTGTCATATACACAAAATGTGTATAACTATACCTGCTTTCACATCCCAGGTTCAGATTCATGATATCTTTAATATTGGGTGAGTGGTTGTGGATTAATACCTTTATTGGAATGTTTTTGTTCAGTAATACAAGGAAAATTTGCAATAGAGTAAATTGGCAACTAGAAAGTGAAATAGGACCTATTTATGGATGTTTCATCCATAGAACATGTTGTGATCAGAGCAAACCTTGGGGACTTAATTGGACTTCAATTGATTCAAATAGCTGAGCAGAAAGCATCTTTTCACCTGACAATATTTGCTCTAGTCATAGAAATGGTACAAACTCACAGAGACTTGGAGAGATACACTTGTGGGCTTCAGACCTGCACAGCAAGTATACTGTAGGGGTTGGAGTCGAGTGTACTTGGAAGCCAGGGGTGAGGTATACCTTGGAGTCGAGCTGGAGACGATCTATCTGGGCGCCTCCAAAGGGCGGCGAAGCCGCCACCGTAACTTGTATGTTCAAAGTACGTACACCCCCGCTCTTGCACCACCACCACACATCCGGAACCCCTGGATCCGTCTGTAAATATCTTTCATCGTTTCCAGAAGGTACTATTTACTCTACATGGATACCATCCTTTCCATATTGTTCCTATGACGAAGTACATAGTGATAGAATAGCTATCAATAGAATGTAGGGTTAACCTAAGTAATAAAATAATTGCATCCAGTCATTGAAAACTAATAACTACTGATTAAACTTAATACGAAAAATTCAATAGCTTACTACACGATTTTAGCCATTCTTTAAGTTCGTGCTCAGGAAGATTAGACCTACATACAATTTCGAAGGCTAGTTGCAGGCTGGAATCCGTCCAGTAATACTCTCTATCTATCTATTGACGGCAACTCTGGGCTTTGCTGTGTTGGATTTATTTTGGCTCGTTCTAATTTTGTACTCATTCAACTTTAATGTGTAGTCATTGTTGTAGTCATCGTAATTTGATGTGTAAGCATTGTAATGTGATGTGTCGATCATGGCACTAATAATGTGTCCAGATTATATAGGCATTGTAATGTGATGTGTCGATCATGGCACTAATAAAGTGTCCAGATTGTGTAGGCATTGTAATGTGTCGACAATGGAAACCCGTATAGTAAAATGACCTCCGGCTCCTGGTGTGTCCGGTGGGTTGTAGTGCCGGTGACTCCAAAAACTGGGATTATGCCAGTTAGTTACCAGGTTGCCATTTTCAATGCCGTTGCATAGTGCCAGTGACTCCGAACTGACGCATCTCCAAAAACTGGGGTTATGCTAGTTGGTATATTAGGTTGCCGTTTTCAATTAAGAGTCTAGCTGCCATTTCCGGTATTTGCCTCTCACCAAACCGGAGAAGCGATATTTGGGATTGTTGCCATTTGGAGCACAAGCCCAAATACGATCCTCAAAGTAGACATATTAGTGCGCGACACTATTAACGGCTAATCTCTATTTCTGGCGAGACGACACCTCTATGGCTCTGAGACGACGAAATAGCCTCGTTTTCATGATTCTATGACCGTAGCTGGTTCTTAGTCTTTTATCTACACCTTGACCGTCAAAAAAGTATAACTCACTGCGAGTGTTGTACCAATAAAATCGCTTCTGGGTGGGGGCTAACAAACACTCAATAAAATACCCTCACTCTGCAGCCGCTAGTGTCCATAACATTCCGCTCCACCCTCTCCCGTCCTCGCAACAACCGGATTAAAATTAACCCTCCCCCCCTCCGCCAGCGCCACAATCTCCTTCGGCCCCGTTCCCCACTTCCCCTTAATCCCCACCCTCACCACCCCCGTCCGCCCCGCAAACGCCACATTCACCATCTGCGCCCCCTTCCCCACCGCAAACGTTTCCCCGACGCCCCCGATGCCCACCTCAACTGTAGTCTCCGTATTCGAAAGCGTCAACACAAACACAGCATCCTCGACCGCCTCCACCGCCGAAACGTTCCCCTGAGGCCCCACCGTCGTCCCGCCATCCTCACCCGCGTGCTTTGCCGAGGTCCGGTACCAGAACACCGCGCCCTCGCTTTCGATGTGGACCTCCCGCGAGCCAGCTTTGTAGGCGGCGGTGTAGTAGGGCAGCACGAATTGTAGCGCGTCGTGCGGGATGGAGGAAACGTACCCCCGAGCCCCCGGGACGATGGCGGACTCGCGGAGAGGGCCGATGTAGTGGCTCTCGCCGTAGTCGTTCCAAGAGCTGTTTGTTTTAGACGCCGTCAAAGAGGAAGTGGAGGGGGGAAGTACATGATCTGCACGAACTCGGGGAGGATGTCAAGAACCTGCTCCCAGCGGTCGTACCAGAGGGTATCCGGCCCCCAGAGCCAGTTCTTGCCGTATTCGGGGAGGTTGGTGTAGAAGAAGGGTGAGACCCCCATCATGTAAGGTTTTCCCGAGAGCGCGGCGATGTAGGCTATGTCCGAAGCGTTGGTTTTTGGGCCGAGGTTGGGGGACCAGGCGTCCCAGGAGACTGGGGGGTAAGTATGAAATAATGAAGAAGTACGGGGAACTCACAGGCGCCAAAGATCTTGGAGAGGTGTTGGGAAAGCCCTGCGGGCCCGAGGGAGGTCCAGTCGGGAACTAGGAATATCTCGCCGGTTTGTGCGATGACCGAGGCCCAGGAGGAGGCGAATGATGGCCCTTCGAATGTGGAGACGAAGGGCTTTCCGTCGACCTTGAGTTGCGCGCTGGAGTCTTTGGTGGCGTTGATCCAGGCGGCGACTTGGTCGACGGTCCAGGATCCGCAGCACTGTAATCTATCAGAGGGAAGTCGATAGTGTTGGGTGAAAAAACAAACCATGTCAAAGGATATAAACATCACAAACCCAGTCCCTTCAGCCGCGGCGTATGCAAGCGCTACCTGCTCCTCGCCATAGGAGTCGCTGGGACCGGCGTTCAGCGCAAACCCGTCGATGCCCGCCGCCTGGGCGAGAGAGATGTCAGAGCTCCATTGCTCGAGGGTTTGCCCGGAGGTTAGGCCAAGCTGTGTAATAGTCAGTACGGTGTGGCATGGAGGGTGGGCGACGAACCATGTAATGTGCGAACACCTTCCGCTCGGCGGCTGCGCGAGGCGCAAGAGCTAGTAGCGCACGAGTGAACCCGAAACGCATCGTACGAGTGATGGATTAGTGAATACACCACACAGCAGTACAGATGAAGTGAATAGTTAGGGGAAAGAAGTAGATGAATAGAAAAACGCGATGTTATAGCTCTAGTTCCCAGTAAGCCACCAGATTGTGATTGAGCGAGGCGCTGGGGCTGGAAATTAAGGTTATGCCACAAGCGGCTGTACGAGCCAAGGTTTTGCCGATGATTGGCTGTGCGCTTACCTCCTTATGTACTTTGGATGGTGGACTTGGCGGGTAGCTGCTGGGTGCCAAACATGCAACGAGGCGGCCGTTTCAGATAGGGAGTTAGTGTAATACCGGGAGCCGTCTGAAGTGACAGTCGTTGCTCCTAAATATTCATAAGATGGATGCTACGGACACTGGGAGAACAATGCGAATGGATATCAGAGAGAAAACAAAGGAGAATCCCAGGACTATACAGTGTACGTGCGGAAACCTGAAACCAGTGGCAAGTCACACATAAGTGCAAGTGCGTGCGCATATCTGTTGTGCAATAGGTGTTACTTTGGATGCTAGAATGACTTGTTGATTGACTTCTCTGATCTCTCGAGGGCCGAAGGCCCGTATATGTACAAGCTCCCATATGCGTACGCGTATGCACTATCTGACATGAGACGCATCACCCTGATCCTGATACAAGCCATATGTATATCCTCATACAAGCCACCATCTTCATACGAGCCATCAAACGGAGCTGAGACTCACGATGCAGGTACACATGTAACAATAGGCTGGATTGTAGGATAGAGTGATATTTTATGAATCTGATCAAGTTGAAAACTGCAGCGGGAGTTGGGTATGAACTGAACGCTGATAAAATCGGTCTTACCCGTGCATCAAGGCAGAATAACTGCTTGTGCCAGCGTGCCGAAATCAATGGATGAGTTTAGTGGGAGAAGTATAGTTTGTGTGGCGAATTCGTGTGGCTTGTTGGCAACGATTCTTCAGCCTGGGAGTAGGGAAAGTGCAGCTTTTCTGCGTTTAGTTTGGACCAGTAGGACTATGACCATACTATTCTGACAGTACACCAATGCAAATCGACACTATAGAAGCCTTTGTCCAGAGTCTTGCACACACTCCATTATTCCACCTTCGAATAATGGCTAGATTCTTCAGAGATCTCTTTAATCCAAGTTCCAAGGCCTTTAGTTATACTCTGTTCTAGTCCAGTCGCGGAGGATGTCCCTCCGCGGAGAGACTGGTCCATTCACGGAGTCCCACCCTCAGTGACTGAACTGGTTCATTCGCGGAGTGTACCCCTGCACCCCACCTCAGTGAATGGACTGGTCCATTCACCGAGTGTACACTCGGTGAATACTCTGCACACATATGCCCATGGATGTATGCGCACTCAGCTGGCCATATCCAGCGGAATTTAATCAATGCAATTGCATTCACCCCAGATCAACTATGTGCATTCAGCCCACATCGCGAAACTCGACCATACTTTGAGAGTGTTGATAAATAAGGTTCGTGACTGCTCTTTTAGACTTCACACTTTACTGTTCCCGTTCCCTACGCATCTTGGACCTTTAGACCTGTACCGAGACAGTCATCGCTCTATAGCCAATACACACGGTTCTCCCCTTCACTATCGCAGCAGAGAGTTCATGATTGTACCATGTACTTTCAGGCTTTTGGCTGCTTTCCACACACTTTCGCTGGGAATGCTCTTTCGCACCCTTTCAGGCTTGGAGATTCTCACTTCGTTTTGTGTCTTTCGCTGCGGTGGCCCTTTCGCTGCAGTGGCTCTTTCCCTGTAAAACCTCTTTCGCTGCAGAACCGGTTTCGCACTAGATTCAGCTGGTCTATCGAAGAGACGCAGCTGGTTTTTGAAGTGGACCTTGGCAGTGATGCAACTAGTCTTTTGCACCCTCAGGTAGCGACCTTCACCACCCTTTGCAAGTATCGGGAGGATTCCCCAGGCTATGAATGAAAGGCATCTTCAACTGAGCAGTACAAGGTTACACGGCAGATAAAGAGAGTTCTTGAGAATCAACTAACTTAGTGGATTTGCAGTTCTTATTCACAAACCCTGATATAAATAGACTTTGAGACTAAATTTATTCCTGCAACTAACTAACTCCGTGACCAACTCTGGCACCCACATCTAAAGTCTCAGTCTGAGAATCTCACGATATCCAATGGCCATGGTGTTGAGGATTTAAGTCGATGGTACTGGGTTAATGGCGATACTTGCACTTATAGGGAGTGCAGATCTCCTAATCAGATTTGCCAGCGGAATCAGCATCTTGATTTTCTGGGTAATTGGGCTGGTGGGAGTGCGAGCGTGAGTGCGAGTGTTGAGTGTGAACATAAACATATAGTGATAATCGATAGTCTACTAGATCTTCATGAACATGGTGGTGACACTGATGGCCCTACAGTAGTTAATAATACCACTGCACTAGGACTCTAAGTTGAGATCAGACAATCAGTTAAGTCCGCATGCTACAGGCTGGTTAGTCTGCTGGCCAGAACTTTTGACGTTGGCTAGAGCTTCCACATTGGCCAGGGCTGCACCGCTGGCCAAAGCTGGAGCTTCGGATGTGGGCCAGAACTTGAGATTCGCTTGCAGACCAGACCTCTTTGCTGGCGGCCGAACCTTCAGTGTACCGTGCCGGATAACCTTTAGTATACTGCTGCAGCCTCCGCTCGAAGAAAGCATGAAAGTGTATCTGCGAGAAAGGAAATATGCAGCAAAAGCCGGCAAAAAGCCTGAACGTTTGAGTCCTGATACATTTTGGGTTTGCTTTCGCGCTGGTAAAAGGCTGAAAGAGCCTCACAGTGACTCGTACGGTTTTGCAATGGCGAAGAGGAAAACAATGAAAGTGATTTCACAGAACTGGATATTGAGGAAGGAGAGGGTCTTGAAGAGTACCAGGATGTGGGTGAGGAGGAGGAGGAAGAGGACGATGTAGAGGAAGAAGGCATCGAGGAAGAAGAGCTTGTTTCAAGTTAAGATATGGAGCATCGAGTAATTGTAGTTGCACCACGGCATTCAGTGTAATTAGCACTTTGTATGTATGCTCCGCGAATGAACCAGTCCAGTCACGGAGGTGGGGTGCAGGGGTACACTCCGCGAATGAACCAGTCCAGTCGCTGAGGGTGCGACTCCGTGAATGGACCGGTCTCTCCGCGGAGGGACATCCTCCGTGACTGGACTAGAACATACTCTTTCCAAGGAGCTATCCAATCCTGATTAAACGAGACTCACATTGCGAGAAGGCTCAAAGAGGTTATATTGAAAATTAGACTGTTATTTTCGGATCCGCAGTTTGTAAAGGAACTTTTTCCGGCCATAACTACCACGCTGGGAGTTATAATAAATCTGAAATGAAATAAATTGTGATTTGCATCTTTAAGAAATATACGAAAGTAACAACGATCTGAACAGTCCCAAGAACATCCACCACACATCACGAATAAACCGTTCCCACTTCCACTCCGTTCAAAATTCACAGTAAACTTCCAGTTCAATCATTTCCACATGATTGCACCGTATCCCATTCGTCCTTGGATAAACGCTAATAACGTCACCAGGTCGAATTACGTCCAGCCATTCTTTGACCCCTGGGGTGGGGTTTCGTGCATCCCACGTAACTACATGGTAGCGTGGTGATTTAGAGTTGTGGACATTGGTTTGAATGTGTCGGCGTTGTACAATATCGACATCACGTGGGATCATCAACAGTCCCGACGTATTTTCACTATTGGGGTCTGGGGATTGTGGTGCCCTGACTATAGCAGCTTCGTACCAGGAGTACGGTCGACGATAGGAATTATAACAATCAGAAAAAGGACTCCTGTAATCACTGGGCGGGAATTGAGATGATCGAATCTTAAAGACAATCCTCTTCAGGGATTTGCCATTTACCGCAATCGAAACATATGGTTCTAGTTCTAGCGCCGCGCTACGTCGGTCAACATCACTGTCTATTGTTATCGGCTCCTCCCGACGGACAGTTGTTAAAATCCAGTCGTTCAGAATAGGTGGAGAAAGCTCGCGTGATATTGACTGAGCATTTATTTTTTCAATTTTCTTTAGCAGCCTTTTCTTAGCATCCTTGAGACCGTCGTCGTCGCTGTTGTCTGTGTTGCTCACAGCCTGTTCTAGATCTACAGTTGTGATGTCGGGCGGGATAACAACATTGTGATCCAGAAGGTAATCAATTATACTTTTCCAATGTAGACTAATTGCGATGTGGAGCGCAGTCCTCCCCCCATTTGTCTCGGCATTGATATTGCCACCAGCTGCAACCAAGGTTTGAATAGCATCCAAAGAGCCGCCCAGAACAGCGTAATGAATGGGTGTCGATCCATCTCCACCTCGTAAAGTAGTATCGTCGGCTCCATGTTGGAGAAAGAGTGGTAGGATTTTCGGAATGTGTTGAGAAACAGTATGGATGGGGTATTCGAATGGGGTGTCTTTTACGGGACAAGGCACGCTTTGGGGTCCGTGTTTGTACTTTAGCAGTATATCATATGGTGTGTCCCACATATAATCGTCCTTGTTATATAAGGACCTTGAAGTGCGGAGATCATGAGGTAGACACTGTTTGCGTATGTCGGCTCCTAGCAACAAAAGATCCTTAACAATTCCTTCGTGACCTGCCAAGATCGCGATCCGAAGGGGTGGCCCCATTTCATGTACATCTTCATCTAAGTTCTCAGGCCTTTTTTCTAAAATGCCTTTGGTAATCCATTCGAGGCCTTGCCTGATGATATTGTAGAATAAGGCGCCTGATAGTTGATGATCTGGGTCGTATTCTGGTTTGTAGTAACGGAAGAAACTGGAAGCATACTTTTGCGCTACATGGGAGTCGTAATAAATAATTTTCATCATCTGCTCGTAACAGCGGAGATGTCCTGGCGAGCCAAACACGAAGCTGTCAACGAGCTCCAAGAGACTGCCGTCTTCTTGCTTGACATTGTAGGTGTGGTTAAACCAGTAGGTTGCACAGTATTCGTAAAACCGGTACTTTTTAACACGTGGATGTAGTTGGCTATTGGAAGTGCATGGTTCCGAGAAGTCATCAAGAAGGAGATACTTCAGCGCTAACTTTGCTAGTTTGCACTGGGCCTGATCTGTTCCCTTTTTATCGATGGCGTAGCCGGAAAGCTTCGGATGAGCCCGTAAGTAGTCGGAGACAAGGTACTCCTGTGACGAGTCACATGTTAGCGTTAGCTAAATAGTCTTCCCAAAGTGGTACGTATGATACATACCTCAACCGTGTAATGGCATAAGCGAATGTATTTGTAGCTTTCTTCCCCTCGGCGAGCTAGATCTGCCTCGTATAACAAGCTGCTAGACACCCGGAGAAGATCCCGAGGGTCGGAGAACGTGATGTTCAAGTCAAGCTTCTTCTCATTCTCGTCCAGCGCGAGAGCTTCTACTACCTCTTCCAATGTCAAGGGGCGACCTGAATGAACAACCCAATGAAACGCTTTGGATGCTAGTTCAATAGAGCTTTCTTGCTCAACATATTCAAGCATTCGGTCGTACGTTTCGAAAAGTGTGCGAGGGAGATTGTCCAGTGCACCTCTGATGGCTTTTGGCGTTTTGAGTCTGTTGAGAAGCTCCAATTGACACTGTAGCCATCGGAACCTGAAGTGGGGTTAGTTCTACTCTCCGGATAATTTTATTTCGCCAGTGAACCCACATATTCTTTCCAGAGCCTAGGATGAGACTCTCTTCGATCTCGTCCTTCATGGTCTGAAATCGAGGGCCCCATTTCCTGGTATCCTTGAATTCGTCGTTGATGAGTTTTCGCATGTCTTCCTTTAGATTGACCTGTTCACTTTCCAGTGAGAGCGTGGGAAAGTTTTGAAGCTCGTCCTCAATGTCTACCTCCTTCCTGCTTAGAACCAGAACGCTGCTGTTGCCGGAAGCCAACGTGGTGATGAAATCTAAGAGATTCCACCGCAACTCCACAGGGCACTCATCCAAGCCGTCAATGACGACAATCGACCGGGAATACAATCTACGGACTTTGGTAACAAGGTCGGTGAGAGTTTTGCAGTTCGATGGTGGCCCATGCCCTTGTTCAAGCTTAGAAAATAGATCTCTAATAGTATCTGCTGTTATAGTGTAGTCTAAGCCGTGGATTAGTTGGGCTAAAATGGTCTTAATAACATTTGAAGGATTTTTCGTGTCTTCTTTGTTGTACTGGCAGTAGAAATAAGCAACACCACACCCCTCCCCTTTTGGAAATGTGTTTTTGAGCCGCTCGATTATGGTAGAGCTACGCTGATATCAGCGAAAATCAGAGGGTCTAGAGAACGAAACGGTATACGCTAAGATAGTTTTTCCTAATATCCTTTAGTTAACATGAGATCTATGATATATATTAGGCGGGGGAGTTCGGTACCACATCCTGGAATGCCGTGTATCCAAAGGCTCGATGGGCTGCCTCTTTCCCAATGCCTAAAGATATCCTTTTCGAATAGCCATGCCCCAGTTTTCTCTTGATGTTTCTCAACTGACTCCTCGTGTTTGACATTGTAATGCAACGGCGCAAGCCATTGGGCCAGCTTATACAATCTCTCACCTGAAAAATCTCGTAAGTACAACGCCGCGGGGATAGGATGAAATTACTTCTGGATACAGTACGTACGTTCTTTAGCCCGGATGTCTTCCGTTTGTTTTGAGTGTATTTCCTTTATCTTTGTGTTCGCCTCCTTCACATCCTTCTTGACTTCCAGAGTGATAGATCTCAAAGTTATGTTAATATAGGGCTCGGAATAGGCTCAGTGTGTACTCACGCGATATCGACTTGCAGTGCCTCGTGGAATATTTTCTGGTATCTAGCTAGCCGTGCGATAAGATCAATAACTTCCGGCTCTCTGATAGGCCATTTCAGTCGCCTCCCAAATTTTTCCCTCAACTTATTGCTGAAATGGCCCTCCAATTCCTTCACGAGATCCTTCAGAGTACCCTCACATTCCTTGAGTGCCGTAGACAATTGCGATATCAGTGGAACCGGTTCCCCACCTGCTTTGGCTGAGTCCTCTAAACGACGGGCAATCTCGCGCAATCCATCAGCCGTTGTCTGAACTGCCGAGAGCTCTTGCTGCAGCTGCGTGATGGTCTTCGGACAGTCCTTCGCGGATTTGGCGAAATTGTAAACCACCCCGCATGCTTTCGCCGCAAGGTCGACTACGGCGATGACATTTGCTGCGATTCCGAGTACCCCGAGTGCGTCCATGGCTCGTAGGTTCGGGGGCGATGGTTTGGTCGAGAGCAGTGAGGTGGATTCGAGAGCCGAGATATGGGTTTGATAGTAGCAACGCGGACGATATGAAGTTGTCGAGACGAGGAGAGGTGAGGAGGTTTAGACGAGGCTCGTGTTCTCGAGTGGGGGAGCGCTGCGGGGTCGTGATTGGTGGCGCTGCAACATTTGTCTGATCCTCCAATAGAAACTGACCAGCATCCATTGGGTTTGTTTGTTTGTAATCATATTGCATTCGGCCGCTGGCGGCCATGGCATATCCCGTACACATTTCCTCCCCGCTTCTTCCGTAACATAAAGAAACAAAAGCAAAGTCGCGAGTCCTCATCTCCCAAAAAACAAAAGAAAACCGCCAAAAAACAACATCAAACTTTTACACCCCCCCATCACTCGACTCCTCGTGATCTGAGTTCTCCGCCTCCTCCACCACTCCGCTGATTCTGCCGACATCTGTACAGGATAAGAAATCCATCAACGCCTGCGAACACTTTTCTTCTGCAAAAACGAGAGACATTGGCAATGAAATCTTTGGCTTCTTTAAAACCTTTTCAACGCCCTCATACCCATCCTCCCCCTCTTGCCCATCAACCCAAAGCCTTTTTTGTTCTCGTTTCC